>OBMA010001342.1_pt1 | contig 15017 bp, 11 predicted proteins | sample 1539141 | NCBI WGS metagenome assembly OBMA01 (sample SAMEA3991484, study PRJEB22521) | metagenome | biome: anthropogenic terrestrial biome; feature: sewage plant; material: raw primary sludge | place: Sweden | collected 2012-09-26 | reverse complement strand
GCGGCTTGTCATATTCGTCAATCAGAATCACCACCTGCTGGCCCGTCTGGGCAAAAGCCCGCTTCACAATTCCTGCAAAACGCAGGCCCAGCGTCTCTTCCGAAGGGGAAGAGCCATATATCTGTTCCCATCCGCAAAGGGCATCGTTCAGCACCTTGTCCAACTCATCAGGATTCTGGTAGTTGCCTTGATTCAGGTCCAGATGCAGCACGGGGTAGGTGTTCCACTCTTTCTCCAGCTGTTCCATGGCAAGTCCTTTGAACAGTTCCTTCTGACCAAGGAAGTAGGCTTCCATGGTGGAGAGCAGCAGGCTCTTGCCGAAACGGCGGGGACGGCTCAGAAAATAATAGTTGCCATTGATAGTCAGCTGATATATTTGGGCTGTCTTATCTACATAAACATATCCGTCATTGCGGATTTTGTCAAAACTCTGTATGCCAATCGGGAATAACATAGGCGAAAAAGTTAAATTTCTATCTTATGCAAAGATAATGTTTTTTTTGTTCCTTTCTTCCAGAGCACCAAACTGACGTGCACCTCCTCTCAATTAATATAGTAATAACCGAGCGGACGGATTTAAGCAAAAAAGGGCGGGAGCCGCACCCTTCGGTACGGCTCCCGCCTTATCAGTTATCAATGTGAAAAGAAGGTCAGCCCATCACGACTTCCACCTCATTCACCTCCTTCATCTTGCTGTAAGGAATCACATTGCCATTCAGTTTCTCACCATTCAGCGTAACGCTCTTCACACCCTTCTCCACCTTGGCAGGGTTCTTGACAGTGACATTCACCGTCTTGCCACGGAAACGACGTGTTGCCGTGAAGCCCTCCCAACCTGGAATACAAGGATTAATCTGCAATCCCTCATAATCAGGACGGATACCCAAAATATACTGGGCAGCAGTGAAGTAAGCCCACGATGCAGTACCACTCAACCAAGGGCAACGGCTCTGGCCGGCACGCATATTGTAAGTGGAGCAGGTGGTCTGCGCATAAACATAAGGCTCAATCTGGCGGACTTCAGCACGCTCGTTATAGGCAGCCGGCAGATAGTTCTTGTAATTCTTGAACGCCCGCTTGCCATGGCCCAGAATACAGTCGGCTATGATGCCCCAGCCCTGCGTGTGCTGGAACACAGCGGCATTCTCCTTCATACCCTTGATGAAGAGCGGAGCCTTGATGACACTCGCCTCCGTCTTCTCGTAAGGAGGGTCACAAAGTACCAATCCATATTCAATGGCCAAATGTTTCTCCACGCTGTCCATCACCGTCTCGGCACGCTGGCCAGTGGCCTGTCCCGAAATGATGGCCCACGACTGCGGATTGAGCCAAATCTGACCCTCATCATCCTTCTTCGTTCCAAAGATGTAACCATCCTCCTTGAGGGCACGCACATACCACTCGCCATCCCAGGCGGCGGCGTCAATATCCTTGGTGAGCTGGTCAAGATGCTGCTGCGCCCATTTCACCTCATCGGCCTTGCCCAGACGGTTGCAGATATCAATATATACGGTAAGGGCATAGCGGAACTGCATAGCCACAAACACCGTCTCACCCTTTGAACCCAGCACCAAACAGTCATTCCAGTCGGCCTTCAGTCCACAAGGCAAATGGTGTTTGCCAAGATGGTTGAGGGTGAACTCCAATGCACGCTTCAGATGCTCAAGCACAGTGCCCTCACCCTTGTCGCTGAAAGGCAACACCTTGTTATAATATTTGATATCGCCAATCTCCTTGACGTAGTTAGGCACCGTATTGAACAGCCACATACAATCATCGGAACGGAAGTCAGCCTCAGGGGTAGGCTGCTCATGACCTGGATGATGGTCAAACGGCTTGACCACCGGCATGGCACCTCCATTGGAGTTCTGGCCGGTGAGCATCAGCTCCAGACGCTCAACCACCTCGGCTGGTATATTGTGAACCACACCCAGCATATCCTGTATAGTGTCACGGTAACCCATTCCGTCACGGTCGCCCGAATAGATGAGTGATGCGGCACGGCTCCATGCGTAGGTAATCAGGTTGTTGAAAGGGTTCCACATATTTATCATGCTGTTGAAAGCAGGGTCTGGCGTATGGGCGCTCAGACCCTCGATGCGGCCATGCCAATACTCCACCACCTTCTTATATTCAGCTTGAACCTTGGCATTGGTGTTGACCATATCGGCCGCCTTTTTGCCCTCGACAGTTGCCTTGCCGATACCCAGCACAACGGTAAATTCCTTGGTCTCTCCAGGATTCAAATCAAGGTCCATCTGCAAGGTACCGCAGCCATTATCGCCTTCGGTAACCGTATTGCCACACTGGCCGTTAACCACACTGGCCGGATTGGCGTAAGTGTGATAGCTGCCGATGAACTTGTCGCGGTCGCTGTCATAGCCCGTAACAGGCTGACCCACCACGCCGATGAACGAGTGGCGTGCCTGGTCCTTGTTCAGAAAATTGTCAGGTTCCTCTGGCATGAACAGATTGTTGCCATGGTCGATGAAACTGTTATTGACAAACGAGGTCTTGACAATATACTGCGTGTATTGCAGGTTGTTCTGGTCATCGTTCATGTTCCAGTTGGAGGCGAACTCCACATAAGTGAAAGCACGCAGATTGCGCTTTTTGCTGTCGTTGTTGGTCACCTTGACGTGCCATACCTCAAACTCCTGGCCAAGCGGCACAAAGTAGAGGGTCTCCGTCTTGATGTTGGCATACTCCGACGAGATGACCGTATAGGCGGAGCCATGGCGGCACTCGCTCTTGTATTGGTCGAGCGGCTTGCCCACTGGCTGCCATGAGCCAGACCAGAAGTCATGACTGTCGCGGTCGTGCAGATAGATGTAACGGCCAGGCTGGTCGAGCGGCACCGTATTGAAACGGAGACGCAGGAAGCGGCCCTGCACGCTTGAACGGAAGAAACTGTAGCCACCGGCATTGTTGGTGATGATGGCTCCATAACGGGTGTCACCCAAATAATTGCTCCACGACTTCGGAGTGTCTGGTTTTGTGATGACGTACTCCTTGCGCTCGTCATCGAAGTGTCCGTACTGCATAGTGTTTATTTTAGTTGGGGCGTAAAAACAGAGACGCCCGTTATCTATTATTGTTATTTGATAATCTGTTTCAGTTCGTCGATGTTGCTCTTTATCTCATCATCGGTGAGCACAAAGTTCTGCAGTTGACCGGCATTGTACTGGTCATAGGCAGTCATGTCAATCAGTCCATGTCCCGAAAGGTTGAACAGAATGGTCTTCTGCTGTCCTTCCTCCTTGGCCTTGAGCGCCTCATTGATGGCGGCACAGATGGCGTGCGAAGATTCTGGGGCTGGCACAATGCCCTCGGTCTGGGCAAAGAGTGTGGCGGCTTTGAAGGTGTCGAGCTGCTTGATATCAACGGCCTCCATCTGGTGGTCTTTCAGCAACTCACTCACTGTGGTGCCGGCTCCATGATAGCGCAGACCTCCTGCATGAATGGCAGCTGGCTTGAAGTTGTGACCCAGCGTATACATGGCCAACAAAGGAGTGTAGCCAGCCTCATCGCCAAAGTCGAGATGGAAGATTCCCTTGGTCAGCTTAGGACAAGAGGCAGGCTCCGCTGCAATGAAACGGGTGTGCTTGCCGTCGAGCAGATTGTGACGCATGAAAGGGAAAGCGATGCCCGAAAAATTGGAACCGCCACCAAAACAGCCAATCACAATGTCGGGATATTCGCCCGCCATATCCATCTGCTTTTCTGCCTCAAGACCAATCACCGTCTGATGCAGCGATACATGGCTCAGCACACTGCCCAACGCATAGCGGCAGTCGGGAGTCTCCATGGCCAGCTCTATGGCCTCGCTGATAGCAGTACCCAGACTGCCGGTATAGTCGGGGTCCTTGGCCAGAATGGCACGGCCTGCCTTGGTGGTATCGCTTGGTGATGCCAATACTCTGGCACCAAACGTCTGCATGATGGAGCGACGGTAAGGCTTCTGCTGGAAGCTCACCTTCACCATAAACACTGACACATCCACCCCGAAAGCCTTGCCGGCATAGCTCAAGGCAGTACCCCACTGGCCTGCGCCCGTCTCGGTGGTGAGGTGTTTCACTCCCTCCATCTTGGCATAATAGGCCTGCGGCAGTGCCGAGTTGAGTTTGTGCGAACCTACCGGGCTCACACTCTCATTCTTGAAATAAATGTGGGCAGGGGTGTCAAGTGCCTTCTCCAGCTCATAAGCACGGACCAACGGAGTAGGACGGTAATTCATATACTGGTTGCGCACCTCATCGGGTATCTCTATCCACCTGTCGGTCTGGTTCAGCTCCTGCTTGGAAGCCTCGCGCGTGAAGATGTGCGACATATCGTCAACCGTAAGTGGCTGCTTGGTGGCTGGGTTAAGCGGCAAGGTTGGCTTGTTCTTCATATCAGCCACAATGTTGTACCATGACGTTGGAATCTCGTTCTCGGGTAGGATAAAGCGTTTGGTTCTGCTCATTTTCTGATGTATATCTTTTATTTGTTTTATTTTTATATTGTCGGGGTGACGTTTCTTCTTAAAATTAACAAATGTATGTATAAATGACGAAAAAGACAAACGGGGAGGGCGGTGAAATTCAAATTTGCCGTTTGTGGCATTTCATCAGTCTCAACTGCTGCTTGTCGGCGGGTGCCACCCGATACGACTCGATACATTTCTGCAAGGCCTTGTTGAGGGTGTCATCGTCGAGCTGTCCGCTGCCCAACAGAGCCATGGTGGGCTGTCTGAACTTGATGTAGCAGACCGACAGAGCCCAGGCTACGGCCATGCGCACATAATAGGCCTCCGAATGGATAGCGCCAAGCAACTGCAAGTCGGCCTCGATATGTCCGCTATCCACAAAGTGAAACAGCAACATCACCACCCCATAGCGCAATTCATTCTCCTTGCTGGAGCGGAGGTAAGGCTGCAACCACTCCCACACGGCCGCGGGCTGGCGCTTGGCCACCTTGAGACTGCAACAAAAACTGTCGCAAAGGCTCCAGCCGGTTATCTTTGTCACATAGCCCGCCACCAACCGTTCAGCTTCGGCCAGCGTAGGCTGACCTTTTCCGCCCGCCTTGGCTGTGGCAGCACCTATGGTGAGACCTTGCAGCAGCACCTCCTCGAATGTGCCGTTGCTCGCTGTGGATAGATAACTGCGCCAATCGGCACCAGCAGCCAGACGAGCCGCCATGGCACGCAGCTTGGGGATGCGGACCCCCAGCATGGGCAATGTGCCAGGACTGAGCGAAGCACTGAACGACGCATAATCCGGCTCGGACTGCGCCTCCAGTTCGGCACGGATAGCATTGTTGCGTTCCTGTGCGTCAGCTGTCGCGCCCTGACAGGCCATACTCTTTGGTGCCGGCATCTATTCTGATGAATATGAACAACAATATGGTGAATCCCCACAACGATGAACCGCCATAACTGAAGAAGGGCAGCGGAATACCTATCACGGGCGTCAGGCCACTGACCATTCCCACATTGATAGCCAGATGGAAAAATATGATGGCTGCCACACAATAGCCGTAGATGCGGTTAAAAGTCAGCTTCTGCTTTTCTGCCCGATAAATGAGCCGCAGCAACAACACCAGATAGAGCCCCATTACCACCAGACAGCCCACAAAGCCATGCTCCTCGCCTACCGTACAGAAAATGAAATCGGTATCCTGCTCAGGCACATACTTCAGCTTGGTCTGGGTTCCATTGAGGAATCCCTTGCCCAGAAATCCACCCGAACCGATAGCTATCTTCGACTGGTTGACGTTGTAGCCCGACTTCTTGGGGTCGTTGAGCATTCCGAGGGTCACCTCTATTCGCGTCTGCTGGTGTGGCTGCAATATGCGGTCAAACACATAATCGGCAGTGTTGGCATATACCGCCGACATCAGCAGGAACCCTGCCACCCAGACATAAGATATGCGCCATGCGTGCATGCCGCGGTAGATGAGAAATATGATGCAGACCGCCATCAGACCATAAGCCAGATAGGTGAACGGAACCGGCAAGCCAAAACCCAGATGCAATATCAGTCCTACGCCAAACGTCACCACTCCCGCAAAAAACATATAGCGGCAATAAGTGCTGTCGCCCTGATAGATTGTCAGCAGCGGCAAATGCACAATGAGTGCCAGCAACAACACCAGGAAGATGCCATACGACTCGGTGGGGCAATCGGGTATGACACTCTCGGTGCCAAACTTGATGGCCACAATGAAAAACACCACTGCCACAAATCCTACAAAAAGGAAGATACCCGGCATGCCCTCGCGATAGAGCACTATGGAGAGCGCCAGATAAACCAGCGCCGAACCTGTCTCATTCTGCAAAATGATGATGGCCGTTGGCAACAGTATCACAAGGGCCACCCACAACGCATCTTTCAGCCGGTTGAGCTGAAACCCGTACGAACTCATGAGCCGCGCCAATGCCAGACACGTAGCCGTCTTGGCAAACTCGGCCGGCTGTAGGCTCACAGGTCCCAGCACCAGCCACGAACGCGAGCCTTTGATGTCGGGCGCCACCACCAGCGTCACCAGCAGCAACACTATGAAAATGGCATATATGCCATAGGCAAACACGCTGTACATCTCGCAATCGAGCAGAAGAATGAACCCGCCTATCAGCAAGGCCATCCCTATCCACAACAGCTGCTTGCCATAGCGGTAGTTGAAATCGAAAAACATAGAGTCCTCAAAATTGTAAGAGGCTCCGTATATGCAAATCCAGCCACACACTACCAGTATCAGGTAGATGGCTACCATCCACCAGTCTATGCTCTTGAAAAAATTAGTTCGTCGTGACATTTGGAATAATTGGCAACAGTTTGGAATTCATCAGCCATGGCTCCCAGAACTGACGTGCTGGACTGATGCAGCCACGCAGATATTTCTCTATCATCAGAGAGGCGATTGGGGTGGCCCATACGGCTCCGAATCCGGCATTCTCAACCACCACACAAATAGCTATTTTGGGATGGTCACGAGGAGCAAAGGCAATGAACAGTGAGTGGTCCTTGCCGTGAGGGTTCTGAGCCGTTCCCGTCTTTCCGCACACCTGTATGGTGTCAATCCGCGCCAGAAAGGCGGTACCATGCGACACTACCTGCGACATACCCTCAACAACGGGGTCATAGTAGGAGGGATTGATGGAGGTATAGTGACGCTGGGTAAACTTTGGATTGATGCGCCCCCCCTGTATACCCTTCACCAGATGAGGGGTATAATAGTAGCCACGATTGGCTATGGAGGCCGCCAGATTGGCCAACTGCAATGGAGTGGTCAGAATCTCGCCCTGACCGATGGCATCAGAAATGATGGTGGTCGCCTTCCAGTGACCAGGACCATAAACCTTGTCGTAGACACCAGAGTTAGGTATATAGCCGCGGCGCTCATTGGTGACGTCAGAGCCGAGTTTGTAGCCGAAGCCCATCGACACTATATTTTTTTTCCATACCTCAAAGGCGTTGGCCGTCGAGCCATAACGCGGGTTGTCTATCATATCCTTGAATCCGTAACAGAAGTAAGCGTTACACGACAGCTTGATGGCTGTGATAAGGTCCAACGGTCCCGAATGGTGACAAGCCACGGTCAGATTTCCGGCATGGAAACCGTGCGAGCACACATACTTGGTCTCGGGAGTGATGGTTCCCTCTTGCAACAGTTCGAGGGCATTGGCGGTCTTGAAAGTGGAGCCTGGCGGATAGCAAGCCATTACCGGACGGTCGAACAGCGGCTTGTAAGGGTCATGCAACAGCCGCATATATTCCTTGCTGCGCTTTCGCCCCACCAAGAGCGAAGGGTCATACGACGGGGCGGATACCATGGCCAGAATCTCACCCGTACTGGGTTCGATGGCAACAATACTCCCCACCTTGTTGGCCATCAGCTTCTCACCATAGTCCTGCAAGTCAATGTCGAGACTGGTAGTGAGGTCCTGACCCACCTTGTAGGGCTGGTCCATCGCCCCATTCTCATAGCGGCCCTGCTTGCGGCCATGGGCATCTCGCAGCCAAATGCGGATACCTTTCACCCCTCGCAACTCTTTCTCATAAGTTCGTTCCAAACCATTCAGACCAATAAAGTCACCTGGTGCATAATAAGGGTCATCCTCCACCTTCTCCCGCGACACTTCGCCCAGACTTCCCAGCACCAGCGCACCACACGGATAGTTGTAATTGCGCAACGTGCGCTTCCGCACCTCTATGCACTTGAACTTGAACAGCTTCTCTTGGAATGGCGCAAAATCCTCGTCCGACAGCTGCGTCATAAACGGCTGAGGTATGTATTTGGAGTAGCCGGGCATCTGCTTAATCTTGCTGACACGCCAGTCGAAATAGGCTTTGGATATTTTGAGTGCGCGGCAGAAACTGAGCGTATCAAGCCCTTCTGCCTCACGCATGGTTATCATGATGTCATATGCATCCTTGTTGTAGACAATAGCCTTGCCATTACGGTCCTTTATGACGCCTCGCGGCGGATATGCCACCTCCTTGAAGAAGGCATTGCTGTCGGCCTGCTCCCGATAGGAGCTGTCCAATATTTGCAGAATAAAGAGTTGTACTAAATAAATGAACACCACCAGCGCCATAAAACCGCTGATAATGTATTTCCTATTTTGATTGGGATCGTTGACCATTATAACCCAGATATTAACGCTGCCATGCCTTACCGGTTATGCCGGTACTTGAAATACTCGATGCAACAGATAAGGACCATGGTAAATACCGAAGACTCGAATGCCTTGAACAGGGTGCCACCCAAATCGATAAGGGTGCCATTCTCAAGAAGGTAGAAACAAAAATGATGAACCAGCACCATCAGCAAGGCAAACTGGAAGAATCGTCCTTTGCCAAAAGAACGGAACGACGGAGCCTCTCCCTCGGCATCGGCAGGTGCAAACAATTTGCATAACCGCGGCTTGAGGTAGGACATCAGCACACAGGCAAACGCATTGACACCCACCGTGTCGGAGCACACATCCACTATCAGACCCATCACAAACGCAATCAGCATCAGACTCACGGTAGATATCTCTGTGGGCAACGTGATGAGGAACAGAACGAACAGATAGGGAGTGGCCACACCCATAAAATCGATGTAGTTGAGCACCATTACCTGCACCAGCAGATAGGCCAGAAATTGCCATCCGTAATTCAATATTATCTTACTGTTCATTTTCGTCCGTGCCCTCCTCTTGCAACTTTTTCACCTCTGGTGCATTCTTGAATTTTATCACATCCACATACGCCAGTCGGGAAAAATCGATACCCAACGACACGTCAATGCGGAGATTATTGTCGGAGCTGCGGCCCGACCGACTCACCTTGCCCACATACATTCCCTCCGGAAATATGGTGGAATAGCCGCTGGTGACCACCGAGTCGCCCTTGGCCACCGGTATATAGGTCGGCACCTCCTCAAGCGAGGCATATCGGTAGTCCTCTCCTTTCCAGACGAGCGCACCCGTCTGCGACTTGTTCTTTACCTTCACCGACAGACGCGACGAGATATTGAGCAACGGAATGACGATGGAGAAGTGTGGCGACACCGCACTGACGATGCCCACCACACCCGTCTGCCCTATCACACCCATCTCCGACTGTATGCCATCGGCCGAACCCTTGTCGAGGGTCAGATAGTTGTGGCTCTTGGAGAAAGAGGTGCTGATGACCCGCGCCGTTACAAACGAATAGTTGCCAGAGTCGGCCAACGCTTTCCGCTGCATATAGGTGGAGTCTTCCCGATAATATTCTATCATGGCCTGCGCCGACGACAACTGCGTCTTGAGGCGTGAATTTTCGCGTGCCAAATCCTCGTTGGTACGGTTAAGACTGAAATAGCCCGTCACGGTGTTCATCACCTCATACATCCGGCCCACCAGCTCATTGCTAGAGTTGAAATATTGGCCGTGCTGATAATCATTGTATGTGAATACCAGCACAAGAGAAAGAACCTCAAGCATGAGGAAGACGATAAACGTCTTGAAAATCATGAAAAACCGGATGAGTGTCTCCATTGTAAAAACAAGCTACCTATATAACGACAAAAAACACGTTGCGCAATCACACCGTGTTCTCTGCTTGTTACCGTAAGGTATAAAGTGAATTATATCTATGTTTCGGAAAAATCATTAGCGCATCAGGAACGAGAATTTGTCCACATTCTTGAGGGCGATGCCTGTGCCACGTACCACGGCGTGCAGAGGGTCGTCGGCTATATGGAACGGAATGCCAATCTTGTTGGTCAGACGCTTGTCGAGGCCTCGGAGCAATGCCCCGCCACCTGCCAGCCAAATGCCCTTGCGCACAATGTCGGCATACAATTCTGGTGGCGTCTGTTCCAATGCACTCAACACGGCAGCCTCAATCTTCGAGATGGATTTCTCGATACAGTGGGCAATCTCCTGATAAGAGACTGGCACCTCCATAGGGAGCGCCGTCAGACGGTTAGGGCCACGCACAATGTAATCCTCAGGTGGGTCTTCGAGTGTGGTGAGCGCCGAACCCACATTTATCTTGATAAGCTCCGCTGTACGCTCACCCACCTTGATATTGTGCTGACGGTTCATATACTCAATGACATCTGCTGTCAAATCATCACCAGCTATACGGATAGAGTTGTTGGAGACGATACCCCCCAGCGAAATGACAGCGATTTCGGTAGTACCACCACCGATATCAACCACCATGTTGCCCTCAGGCAACTCCACATCAATGCCGATACCAATGGCAGCCGCCATAGGCTCGTATATCATATAGACCTCACGGCCACCTGAACGCTCCGAAGAGTCACGAACGGCACGAATCTCCACCTCGGTACTGCCCGAAGGGATGCCGACAACCATCTTCAGCGCAGGGTCGAAAAGGCGACTCTTGGTGATGGCCATCTTTATCAAGCCACGCATCATCTGCTCGGCTGCATCGTAGTCCGATATCACGCCATCGCGCAACGGGCGGACCGTACGAATATTCTCATGCGTCTTGCCATGCATCTGCTGGGCCTTTGAGCCCAGGGCTATCATCCGGCCCGTCCGCCGGTCTATGGCAACAACCGATGGCTCATCCACCACTATACGGTCATTATGTATGATGACTGTATTGGCGGTTCCCAAGTCCATCGCTATTTCTTGTGTGAACGAAAATAGACCCATTTAAATCTGAAGTGAATTCTTTTGTAATAAACCCTAATCTTTACTTTTTCTCAAAGTAGGCATGAATGGCGGTGTCGTAGTGTGACGATACGCCGAATGCCTGTCCGGCAAACCACTTGCGGGTAGCCTTGTCGGTAGTGGCACCCTGCTTGTTCAGTATGTCAAGCAATGGCTTGTATTGGTCCTTGCTGGCTACTATCACTACATCGTTGAAATTCTTGGCAGCGGCACGAATCAGAGAGATGCCGCCTATATCAATCTTTTCAATGATGTCCTGCTCAGCTGCGCCAGAGGCAACAGTCTCCTCAAATGGATAGAGATCCACTATCACGAGGTCAATCTCTGGTATCTCATATTTGGCCATCTCCTGCTGGTCGCTCTCCAACGAGCGGCGGCCGAGTATGCCTCCGAAGATTTTTGGATGAAGAGTCTTGACACGGCCTCCCAATATGGATGGATAACCTGTGAACGACTCTACCGTGCGGCAAGGCACACCCTGCGACTCAATAAACTTCTGAGTTCCGCCGGTCGATATCAGCTGCACACCTTCTGCATGCAGTTTCTTTATTATCTCATCCAGGTTGTCCTTATGGAATACGGACACTAACGCCGTCTTAATCTTCTTCGTATCAGCCATTTATGTATTGTATTTTATATTTTATCCTATTTATTTCCTATTTTACTGCAAAATTAAGAAATTATTGGTAGTTCTTTGCCAACAAATTACAATTATTTGGGTAGCTAATTGCTAATAAAGCAAAAAAGTACAATTTTTTATTGTCCATCGGGCCGCTGCAACAGATTTTGCAGGAAGAGACGGAACTGATCGTTGGGCTCCGCGCCACGGGTCATCATAAAGTTGCCTTGCCGGTCAATCAGCATATACGATGGCACCCCTGACACCTGATAGGCATGCCTGACCGCATCGGGAACAGGCGTGGTGAGACAAATCTGGCCTTTGCAAGTGGATTGCAGACGCTTGACGGTGGCTGCATCATCGTAAAGGAAGACGTTGAGCACCACCAGGTCGTGCTGATAACTGTCGTGAAAGCGCTCCAGCACCTGCACATCGCGCAAGGTCTGCTCGATGTTGGAGTTACAGAAGTTGAGATACACCAGCTTGCCTTTGTAGTCAGACAACTTGACGGCTTTGCCATCGGCATTGTAGGCCTCGAAATCGGGGGCTGGAGTTCCTATGTAGTCGGCACTGGCCTTGTTGACCATTGCCTGCAGCAGATCACGGTTGTCGGCATCAGGCAGCAGAGGTTTCATGGCCTTCAGCATGGCTATAACGTGGGCAAGGTCAAAGGCGGGGTCATCGGTCAAGTCGCCCACCATCTTTATCGCGGCCAGCTCACACAGATAGGGATTGGTGATGCCATAACGCTCACGCAGCATCACCAGCAGCAGCTTGGCTTTGCCATCGTTCACCAGTTTCTTGAAGAGTTCATAATCCTCGCTGCCAATGGTGTTGCCAATAAAACCCTCGAACACATTGTTGAACGCATCCCAGAAAGCGGGGTTGTCATAGTCGGGCCCCAGCACATTCAGCCGCCTGATTACGCTGTCCTGCATCTTGGGGTATGATGGCACCGACATATTTTGCAACAGCACATAGCGGTATTCCTTAAACCGTTTCTGATACGGATTCTTGAGGTCCGAAAAGATACGGCGCAACTCTCTGATTGATTTCTTCACCGAGTCGGGATTGGCGCCATAGGTGACGTGCTTCATGCTGTAAAAGTCAAAGGCGTCCTCAAACTCCATCATCTGATAGTTGAAATCACCCTTTTTCAGCCCCACTATCGAGGCCAGATAATCCTTAGGGGCAAAATAGGGGTCCAGCTTCTCCGAGAGGGTGCGCTCACGGTAAGGAGGGATAGAGATGTGGTAGGTGGCACCGGGCTCCAGATAGATAAAAGCCCGCTCCACTTCAGTGGGAATGAAGGCATTGACAACAGAGTTGATTTCCACCTCGAACTTGAAATCGCCATTCGGCTGCACTGTCGTGCGGTCCAGTTCATCCTCCTCGTGCAGCACTTCATCTGAATAAACCCGTATGGACAACATTTTGCCAGCATACGAGGGGGCATTGCCATATATCACCGTGGTTTTGGCATAGGTGGCAAATATACTAATTAATGTCAGCAATATAGCGCAGCAATATCTCATCCGTCTTTCTTTTGTGGATTTAAATGATAAAAATACAAAATCTTTTATCTAATCTCCTATAATATTAATGCATATATATGAACAAAATTTTACATTTCGTACATTTTTATAAATAATTAACAAAAGGGGTCGGTTGCAATCGGCAATCGTATTTGCACAACCAATTATTCTAATTAACTTTGCGGAACTGGCCAAATCGGCATATTATCATAGCGGTATGAATTGTCCAATTCAAATAAATTTATATTCTTTTGGTGGTTGCGTTAGTTTTTAGTAACTAATGCACTTTTTTATTTTCATTTTTTTGTGTTATTGCGACAAGAAACAAATAACACTATCCGGTGCAGGGAGTTTGTGAAAACTTTCTGCACTATTTTTTTAATAAAAGGAAGCAAATCCGCATCAGCAAAAATGCCTTGCACAAAGTCATGTGCAAGGCATTTCCGTATAAATGTAGCCAACTGCTATTCCAGTGTGACAATCAGTGTCGGCGGTTCAGGTTCACTGACAGGCACATACTTGGGTGATGGTCCAAATTGATTGTCCCCTTTTCTGGAATTGAGGGCGAAGACCACCATATAAATCAGATTGCCTATGAAATCGAAATTCTCTATCATGCCAGTCGCCTCGTCATCAGTGGTACCAGGCACCTCTGCATAGATATACAGCAAATCCAGCAACAGTAACGGCAATATCCATTTCCAATCATACCCCAAGTCGTGCAAACGACGCACCATTACGGGATAAAGAATGAATGGCAACACTGCATCAAGCAGGATGTCCGAACCGGAATAATAACCATTAAAAAATATAGCTTCCAGAAAAGTCTGTATTACATAGAAAAAAATGAAGAATCGCCAATACTCTGCCCTACGCGCTCTTCCTCTAAAATTGAAGAGGTTGGAAAACGAATACTTCATATTTTGGAAAAAGGATAACGGTACCGCGATATCATACGTTTGACCACCCTCCGAAACTTGACGATTCAGCCCATACCGGTCATTCGCCGACAAATCCCGCGAATCGGTCTGCGGGTTGAAATACTTGGGAGACTTTCCATACTTGTTGGTCTCCATCTTGGAGTCGAACAACGGAACAATGAAACTGACTACGAAACAGACAAGACCCAAAATGTAGAATGAGCGGTTTTGATTGGTAACACGCGGATGATAGTACTCGCCAGCTTCAACATCAGAATTGGCACTTACAATTACGGAATAAATGATAGATGCTATAACGAACGCCACCACACACCACGAATACCAGCCACTGCGCCCGGTATCGTGGAAACGGCGCGTCAACGCCGAAAAGAAGGCGGGGGTGAACATGAGAAAAAAGAAAAAGGAGGAAATGAAGAGCTTATCAAGAGAATCAGTCCATTCTGACTCTGACGACGTGAAAAAGGCTGACGACATAAAAAAAAAGGTGATAGCCACAAAAAAGTAAAAGACCGCATACCAGAAAAATTCTGACCGGCGCGCCCTGCCCTTGAAATCAAAGGACTTGTAAATACAGATGTCCAACGAGCCTAACGGGCCCATGGAGGGACGCGAACATAAACCATAGTTGATATTTGACATGTTATATTGAATTAAGTCGATAAAATTTGTTCATAAAACTAAATTAATCATTTTTAGCGTCACCTTTCCTATTTGCGGTGCAAAAAAATCGGATTTCTGTCAAAAAAAATCGGGAGTGCGCT
>OBMA010001338.1_pt1 | contig 15033 bp, 11 predicted proteins | sample 1539141 | NCBI WGS metagenome assembly OBMA01 (sample SAMEA3991484, study PRJEB22521) | metagenome | biome: anthropogenic terrestrial biome; feature: sewage plant; material: raw primary sludge | place: Sweden | collected 2012-09-26 | reverse complement strand
TGCGTGCCGCCGATCTGGTTCACTTGCATAGTGATTTTACGTTTCGGCTTCAGGATACGCATCATATTGGGGATATGTTGCAAACCCTTCATCCCACACCAGCCGTCTGCGGTATTCCTAAGAATAAGGCCCGTGATTTTATTCTTCATAATGAGTTGGCGCCAAGAAGCTATTATAGTGGCTTCTCCGGCCCCTTCTTTCCTGACCATCACACCCATCTCTACGTCTCCCTGCGATGCATGCAGATAAAGGGTTTGGAATATGATCTCTATGCAGGTGGAGGATTGTTGAAGGAGAGCAGGGCAGAAAGCGAATGGGAAGAAACCGAAGCCAAATTGGCTACGATGAGGAATGTGCTGAAATGGTGAACTGTAAAAAGTGAAAAGGTGATGTACTCGAATAAGGAAAATATCAATATTCTGACCGCGTTGTTGGTGGTACATGGTGTGAAGAATGCCGTGGTCTGCCCCGGAAGCCGTAATGCCCCTATTGTACATAATCTTAATGAGTGTCCCGATATCCGGTGCTATCCTGTTACGGATGAACGTTCGGCTGGCTTTTATGCACTTGGCATGTGCCAGGAGACGGGCGCACCAGTGGTCGTGTGCGTCACTTCTGGAACCGCTTTGCTCAATCTCGCTCCTGCCGTGGCAGAGGCTTTCTATCAACACCTGCCTCTCGTCGTCATCAGTGCCGACCGACCCGCACAATGGATAGGACAACTGGACGGGCAGACGCTTCCGCAACCTGATGCCTTGGGGTGTTTCGTGCGTCGTGCCGTGAACCTTCCTGAACCTCATGATGATGAAGAGATGTGGTATTGTAACCGCTTGGCAAATGAGGCTTTGCTCGAAGTTTGTGCCTTGCAGGGAGGCCCTGTCCATATCAACGTACCCGTTTCGGAGCCGTTGTTCGATTTCTCTGTAGTGAAGTTGCCAGAGGAGAGAGTGATAGCACGTCATCTTGCAGATTCTTCTTCTCGTGGACTGGAGGGCATGGCAGAGGCTTTCGCCATGGCTAAGCGTCCTATGCTGGTGATAGGGCAGACGAAAGCTCAACTCTTGCAGGATGCGGAAAGTCTCCGGATGCTCTTCACTATAGCGGACTATGGAGTGGTATTAACGGAGAAACTCAGCGATTCTTCTACTCGAATTCTTCATTTTGATGAGCTATTGGCGGTTATAGGTGATGATGAAAGGTATTGTCCGGATGTGCTTGTATATATCGGTGGCATCTTGGTCAGCAAGCGTCTGCGCCATTTTATGCGGAAGTGTCAGGCTCGCACGTTCTTCGTCAGTGAAGATGGAAGTATTGCCGACGTTACCATGCATTTGACGGATGTGGTGCAATCAGACGGGCGCACGGCTCTGAATGTCCTGTGCAAGAAGGTCAATGGTCATATCGGTTACCATGATTTATGGCAAACGGCACTTGACAAGATTGCTGATTGTGCCGAAAAGTTTTATCCTGAATTTTCACAGATGGCCGCGGTGAAGGCTTTTGAAAATATTTTGGAAAAGCAGAGTTATCCCGTGAAGATCCATTACGCCAATAGTATGGCGGTGAGGCTTGGCAATCTCTTTGCACATCATTATATCTATGTCAATCGTGGGGTGAATGGTATTGAGGGCTCTCTGTCTGTAGCGGCCGGTATGTCGGTGGTAACCATGGATAGCGTGTTTTGCGTCATCGGAGACTTAAGTTTCTTTTATGACCAGAACGCCCTGTGGAACGTAAACCTTCGTGGTAACCTTCGTATATTATTGTTGAACAATGGTGGTGGCGGCATCTTCGGAAAGTTTGCTGGTTTGCATCAGAGTGCCGCACGTAATCGCCTCGTGATGGCCCGGCATGCTACGTGTGCCAAAGGCATCTGCGAAGAAAACGCCATCGTGTACCTTTGTGCCCGTACGCGGGAAGAACTTGCGCATGGACTTTGCGTCTTGACCGGCAAAGAGGAAGATGCTCCTATTCTCCTTGAAGTGTTTACTGATTCGGAAATAGACATGCAGGTTATGCAGGATTATTACAATAGTCTAACAATAGAATAACAGAACTTCTCTTCCTTTCATTCGGAAGAACGTCTGGGGCGGAGAGAAATAAAACATAGAAGAATATGAGACAATGGAATAAGATTGAAGGGTTTGATTTTAAGGAAATTCTCTTCGAAGAGTATAATCATATTGTGAAGATTACCATAAACAGGCCCCGATACCGCAATGCGTTTACACCTCTGACGACATGGGAGATGTCACAGGCTTTCAGTTATTGCCGTGAAGCTCAGCATATTCGGGTTGTCATTCTGACGGGTGCCGGTGATAAGGCATTTTGTTCGGGAGGCGATATGCATATGAAAGGGCGTGGCGGATATGTAGGCTCCGACGGCGTTCCTCGTTTGAACATATTGGATGTACAGATGCAGATTCGGCGTTTGCCGAAACCTGTGATAGCGATGGTCAACGGATATGCTATTGGAGGTGGACATGTGCTTCATGTAGTTTGCGACTTGACCATTGCCTCCGAAAATGCCATCTTTGGTCAAACAGGTCCCAAAGTGGGGTCTTTCGATGCGGGATTCGGCTCTAGTTACCTGGCCCGTATGGTAGGACAGAAGAAAGCTCGCGAGATTTGGTTTCTCTGCAAGCAATATAGTGCAGAGGAAGCCGAACGGATGGGTATGGTGAACAAGGTCGTCCCGCTGGAACAACTAGAAGATACCTGTGTGGAGTGGGCTGAGACGATGATGGAGCGTAGTCCCTTGGCATTGCGCATGATTAAAGCCGGGTTGAATGCTGAACTGGATGGACAAGCCGGAATACAGGAACTGGCTGGCGATGCGACGATGCTTTATTACACGATGGATGAAGCTCAGGAGGGTGGCAAGGCTTTTCTGGAGAAGCGCAAGCCCGATTTTGACAAATACCCTCAGTTCCCGTAATGCCGTTCATTCCACGACTTTGGATATGAAATGTTATTCACGTTTCATATCAGTTCCTGTATTTTGAATATGTATGGATGGGGGATTAATAGAAAAAACATTCTGTTAATATAAAAGTAAAAAACTAAATTTCAGTAAAAGAATATACCTGTCTATAGGGATTATTTTGATTTATGTGTCTCCTTAAAAAGGAAAAGCGCTGAGAAGAGGGGTATTCGTGAGATTTTAATGCCGCTCTTGATGAGTGAATTGTTTAAGAAAATAATTTTCTTGAAGTTTTCATGCAATTATTCAGCATTCCTGTGTTTTGTAGTAAATATGATTTCAAATAGAGATATGATTGATACGCGGGATAGTATTTTATGGGATATTAGCGAAGCATCTGGTAAGTATGCCGGGCGCACGGCTATGGTTATAGAGGATATAAGTTATACTTATGGCCAACTTTTCGGTCGGGTAGGACAGATCTATCGTGAGTTATTGCAAGAGAAAAGTAATATCATCGGCATTGTGGCGGAAAACAATATCGAGACGTATGCTTCGATATTGGCCGTGCTATTTGCGGGAAAGACTTACGTGATGTTGCATCCGAGTTTTCCCAAGAACCGCATTGAGCAGATCATCAGTGACGCCGGTATTGGCTACACCATTGACAATAACCGACAGGAAAAGGCTGAACTGAAGGAGAATGTGGCACCTGAAATCATAGCGTCGCATCAGTATGCTTACATCATCTTCACTTCTGGTAGTACGGGAAAGCCGAAAGGAGTTCCTATATCACGCGAAAATCTGAACGCCTTTTATTCCGCATACGGAAAGTTGGGGTGGCATCTCGACGAAAACGACCGCATGCTCCAGATGTTCGAACTTACGTTTGACGTCTCGGTCGTGTCGTTTCTCTATCCTTTGACCTTTGGCGCGGCGGTCTACACGGTTTCCTCGGAAGGCTTCAAGTATCTGAACGTACTAGATGTGATGGATACATACCGTATTACGTTTGCCGCCATAGCGCCGTCCATACTTCGATTGACGAGACCATATTTTGACAATATTTTATTTCCTGACCTTAAGTATCTGGTTGTTACCGCTGAGGCGACGGATGTCAGCATTCTGTCTGATTTTCGCCTTTGCATCCCTCATGCGACGGTAGTCAACCTCTATGGCCCTACAGAATCTACGATTTATTGCACCTCTTACGTTATTCCGTGTGAGCATGCCAAACATCAGAACGGCATTGCTATCATTGGCAAGCCTTTCGATGGCATCGACGTGATGATTATGGATGAGCAGGGACATCCTGTCGGAAATGGGCAGACTGGCGAACTCTGGGTGAGCGGAGGGCAGGTGATGGACGGTTATTGGCACGATGAGGCCAACTCGACCACCAGTCTTGTGCGATATACGGATGGAAAGGTGTATTATAAAACCGGTGATATATGCCGAAGGGATGACGATGGCGATCTCTATTATTACGGGCGAAAGGATTCGCAAGTGAAGATACAGGGCTTTCGTATCGAACTAGGTGAGATAGAATATCAGGTGAAGCAATACTATGGCGGGAAAGTAAATGCCGTGGTTATTCCCTTATATATGGAAAAGGGACTATGCGAGTTACAACTGGTCATCGAGAAAAAGGAAGAGAGCACCGTGGGTTTGGAGCAATATCTCCAATCGCATCTGCCTTCGTACATGATGCCTAAGCAGATTCATTTTATGGTGCGTTTCCCCCTGAACAATAACGGGAAGACAGATAAGAAGAGAATAAACGATTTAATAAAAAATAATAGATAATGGAAACAGAAATTCTGGATATGTTGACGGGGATATTCCGTCGTGTGTTGAAACGTGAAGACATCGAACTCAAAGAAGAGACAACGGCCCATGATGTAGAGGGATGGGACTCTTTGACTAACATGCTGCTAATAAACGAGATAGAAAAAACTTATCACATCCGCTTCACCTTCCGAGATATCGCAAAGATGAAGAACGTGGGTGACTTGTGCCTGAAAATAGAAGAGAAAAAGTAGAGCTGCTATGTCGTTCATTTCACTGGATTTTATCGTCTTGATGGTAGGGGCTTTGCTGGCTTACTATCTTGTACCAAACAAGTACCGCATCTATGTACTTTTGCTATTCAGTAGCGTGTTCATAGGGTATTACCACTTTTTTTATCTCCTTATCTCGATTGTTGTGGCCCTGTTCTCTTATGGTGCAGGCATCGTCATCGAAAAGACAGAGAAAAATAAGTGGCATGGACGAGTCTATTCAGCGTCCCTGGTCGCAATCATAGGTTTCTGGATATTTTGCCGTAATGCGACAAGTATTCTCGGTGGCGGAGAATTTCTCTTTCCGTTGGGTATCTCTTTTTATAGTTTTCAGGCCATAGCTTATCTCACCGAGATCTATTGGGAAGAGGAGCGCGCCGAGCGTAATCTTCCTGCTTTCCTGCTTTACATGATGTTCTTTTTGAAGTTTGTGTCAGGCCCGATAGAACGACCAGCCGACTTGTTGCCGCAAATTAAAAAGCAGCAACAGGCATCGTATGAGATGATGACCTTTGGCATGAAACTCCTCTTCATCGGACTTGTCAAGAAGCTGGTGATTGCAGACCGGCTTGAGCCTTATCTCAATGCTGGCTTCGACGCACCACAAATGGTTAGTAGCGAGCAATTGCTGATGAGTTGCCTTATTTACCCCATTTATCTCTATGCCGACTTTTCCGGTTATACGGATATGGCAATCGGCGGGGCTCAATTGTTCGGGCTCAACTTGTCACCCAACTTCAACCGACCATTCATATCCCAATCGACCTCTGAACTATGGCGTCGTTGGCACATGTCGTTGTCGTTCTGGGTGCGCGACTATATTTTTATGCCCTTGTCATCTGTTTGTCGTCGTTGGGGAGAAGCGGGTATTATCGGGAGTTCCGTTATCACTTTTGTCTTGCTCGGTGTGTGGCATGGCGTTGGAATCACCTTTGTCATCTACGGTCTCATACAAGGCTTGTCGATAGCTTATGAGATGATGGCGAAAGGCTTTCGCCGGAAAGTGAGTGAAAAGGTGGGAAAGAAAGTCTTTGTCACATGGTCCGTCATCCGCATGTATCTCATTTTTGCTTTCTCGCTCATCTTTTTCCGTTGCCATGGGATAAAAGATGCATGGTGCTTCGTATGCCAGATGTTTCGACCGTCAATGGATCATTGGGAAAATGTTACGCTGGGAATGCCCGCTCATTTCAGAACGGTTGTCATTATAGCTATCGTACTGATGTTTGTTTATGAATATTGTCAGGAGAAATATGAGATATTAAAAAAGATGGAACAACTGAAACCTATTTATAGGTGGAGTGTCTATTATGTTCTCTTTATGGCCTTTTTAGCTTTTGGCAAGATGGGTGCTGATAATTTCGTATATGTACAATTTTAAGTTGATTAAAATGAAGGAACGTTCTAAATCCATATTGAAACTGATACGTAATATATTGTTGTTTTTCATGCCATTTATAGCATGCCTGGTGTTGTATTTTCACGATGATCCCTTTAAGGTGATGCATAAGTATCATGATTTTGATTCCAGAGTGCAATTAAATGAAACCTATGTTGGGTGGAATATATTTATGAACAATCGCAAAAGAGAACATTTCAATTCTTTCATCTTTGGAAATTCTTGTACGATGGCTTACCCTTGCAAGGATTGGGAACAGTATCTGGCAGGAGGCCATGCCATGCGCTTGTATGCCAATGCTGAAGGCATTAAAGGTATAGACCTGAAATTGAAAGCTCTTGAAAAATTCCATGCTCCCGTCAAGAATGTTTTAATGGTCATTGATTTTACGACATTGAAGAAAATAAGTGTGGACGATGGTTATAGCCATATCTTGCCTCCAGCTATCTCTGGTGGCAAAGAACGCGATTTCCAATTGACTTTTATTCAGGGATTTTTTAAGCCAGTATTTCTTGTTCACTATCTTTTGGGGCGAATGACGGGCTGTTATTCATCCTCATGGGAAGACTTCAATACTTATAGACATCTCATTAATCCGCAAAATAATGATGAAGAAAACCCTCGTGAGAAGATGATAGCCGAAGAAAAACAACAATATTGGACGAAACGGGCTAATGATTTTCCTCAAAGAAATCATATCCGGGATATCCGCCAGCCTGTCATCTATAAACCTCAGTTGATGATATTATCTGATATTGCAAGTATTCTCCACAGAAACCATACATCGGTTAAAATTATCATTAATCCTGAATATTTCCAGAAGCAACTTAATCCGAAGGATTTGGATGTGTTGTGCCAGTTGTTTGGTAGAAGCAATGTGTTTGACTTTTCGGGCATCAATAGATTTTCTTCTGATATTCATAATTTCTATGAGCAGGGCCATTACCGACCATTGTTGGGTCGCCAGTTGCTGAAAATCGTTTATCAAAAGCGATGAATAGCCACAAATAAGGCCAATGCTGGCGTCTTGGTTCGTATAAAAGTGTATAGTCGTGGAGAAGCCTTTCCGTGGAGAAATAAATGTGACCCCTCTTGCCATGTGCCCCTGATAGCATCTTTTTGATATACGCAAAGTGGATGTCTGCAAAGAACAAAGATACGGATTGTGTGGTGAAAAGAGACACTTTATATCCATGAACCATAGAGAGGTGTTTTATTGTTATGCCGGAGGTAATAGGGTGTCTCTTTATTTTGGCGGAATAAGAGGGAGCGGAATCATTAAAAACAATGAGGTGTTTTCTTCATTTATATGAAGTGAATGATGAGTTAAAATTGTTTTTTCCTGTATGGTTATTAGATTTTAAAACTAGTTTTCTCAATTTTCGCAATTAATTGCTCAAACATTTGTCAAATTAAAAAAAATGGGTTACTTTTGCAAAATCATAATTGATATTATTGAAATCATGATGAAAAATTTCCTTTTCACTTTAGTGCTCTTGGCATCTTTGGTGCTTTTAGGCGGATGTTCGGGTAGCAAAGAGGTTGCGTACTTCCAGAATATTGATTCTGTTAGTTTGGCGGCTTCCCGTGGTCTTTACGATGCTAAGATCATGCCGAAAGATGAATTAACGATAACGGTTAACACCATAGATCCAACGGCTTCGGCTCCTTTCAATTTGTCGGTTAGCAATAGTGTTGGAACATCTGGCCAGTTGGCTTCCGGAAGTGGCTCGCTCCAAGGGTATCTTGTAGATAACGACGGAAATATTAATTTCCCCAAGGTGGGTGTACTTCATGTTGTCGGCCTGACAAAAAATCAATGTCAGGACTTAATCCGCTCGAAGATTTCATCCTACTTTAATGTAAATGAAAATCCTATTGTGACCGTTCGGATGTCTAGCTATCGGGTAACGGTGATAGGTGAAGTGGGTGCCCCGAGAGTGGTTCCCGTAACTACAGAGAAGATAAATATAATGGAAGCGCTCGCTTCGTGTGGCGACTTGACCATTTATGGTAAGCGCAACAATGTGATACTGATTCGTGAGGATGCGAAAGGAGAAAAAAGTTATCATCGATTGAACCTTAACGATGCGAACCTCTTGAATTCTCCTTATTATTATCTCCAGCAGAATGACATGGTATACGTGGAGCCCAATAGCGTAAAGGCAAAGAATGCCAGCATAGGCGCCTCAACCACGCTTTGGTTGTCAGCCGTAGGTATTGTTACATCACTAGCGTCTTTGGTCATAAATATTCTGAGATAAAGTATAGATATAACAAAATAATGAAAGAATGGAAAAATGAAAAAGAAATTGACTTCAAGTCTTGCCTTTCATTTTTTCATTCTTTTTTAATGTAATGTGTTCCTGTAAAATAATCACTAAAGAGAAATAGAAATATTTAACGTATGATGTTACGAGACACAATAAAGGGAGAAAAATATAACGTATGGAACCGTTGAAGCATGAATGTGGTGTGGCGCTCATTCGATTGTTGAAGCCTCTGGATTACTACCAGCAGAAATATGGCACGTGGATGTATGGTCTGAATAAGCTCTATCTGATGATGGAGAAAGAGCATAACCGCGGTCAGGAAGGTGCGGGCATGGCTTGTGTGAAGTTGGATAGTGAACCTGGTCACGAATATATGTTTCGTGAACGGGCCGAAGGTAAAGATGCCATCACCGAAATATTCGGTAATGTACACAAGAAATTCAATGAAGTAAATTCCGAAGACCTTTACAATGCAGATTATGCAAAGCATAATTTGCCATTTGCCGGCGAGCTCTATATGGGTCATCTGCGCTATTCTACCACTGGTAAGCGAGGGCTTTCGTATGTGCATCCTTTCTTGCGTCGTAATAACTGGCGTGCCAAGAATCTATGCCTTTGTGGTAACTTCAATATGACGAATATTGATGAAATTTTCCATAAGCTGACCCTTCAGGGACAATGTCCGCGCATCTATAGTGATAGCTATATCATGCTGGAATTAATGGGACATCGACTCGATAGGGAGGTGGAACGTAATTTCGTCGCCGCAAAAGCAATGGAGTTGGAGAACACTGATATCACAAGTTATATTGAAGAGCATGTAAAGATGAGTAATGTGCTCAAGACCACGATGAAAGACTTTGATGGCGGCTATGTGGTCTGTGGTATTACGGGTTCCGGAGAAATGTTCTCCATGAGAGATCCTTGGGGAATACGCCCTGCCTACTACTATAAAAACGACGAAATAGTGGTCGTGGCATCTGAGCGCCCAGTGCTTCAAACTACGTTTGACCTGGAGTGTGATGATATTCATGAATTGCTTCCGGGTACGGCCCTGCTTGTCAGGCGAAATGGACATTGTTCCATAGAGCGTATACAAGAACAAAAAGGAAATTCAGAATGTTCCTTTGAACGTATTTATTTCAGTCGTGGCTCCGACCGTGATATTTATACAGAACGAAAGAAGCTGGGCGAACAACTTACAACCCCCGTACTAAATGCCGTGGATGGTGATACCCAGCACACGGTGTTCTCTTTTATTCCAAATACGGCAGAGGTAGCTTTCTATGGCTTGTTAAATGGTTTCAAGAAATATGTGAATGAACAGAAGGTTAAGAAGATAGAAAACCTTGGTCGCATTCCAACTCATGAAGAATTAACACAGATTATTGATGAATATGTCCGCTCGGAGAAAGTAGCATGGAAAGATGTAAAACTTCGTACCTTCATTACGGAAGGAGCTGCCCGTAACGACCTCGCTTCCCATGTATATGATATCACTTATGGTAGTCTGGTGCCCTACGAGGACAATTTGGTAATTATAGACGATAGCATCGTGCGCGGTACGACTTTGAAGGAAAGCATTCTTCGTATCCTCGACCGCTTGCATCCTAAGAAGATTGTCATTGTGTCTTCGGCCCCGCAGATACGTTATCCCGACTATTATGGTATAGACATGGCTCGCTTGGAAGAGTTTTGCGTATTTCGGGCTACGATAGAATTGCTGAAAGAGAAGGGGCTTCATCATATCATAGACGATACTTATCATGCTTGCCAGGAGGAGTTGAAGAAATCGAAGAAGGAGATGCGCAATTGTGTACGTGATATATATGAGCCTTTCTCGGTAGAGGAAATTAACCGGAAAATCGTACAGATACTTCGCCCGGAGGATATGACGACGCCTATTGAAATTGTATTCCAGTCTATAGATGGGTTGCATAGTGCTATTCCGGCCCATCATGGAGACTGGTATTTCACGGGGCATTATCCAACGGCAGGTGGTACGAAACTTTGCAATCAGGCTTTTGCCAATTATATAGAGAACGTTTATCAGTTTGAACAAAAATTCTAATTAGATATATGAAGAAAGTCACCTTGGCCCTGAATGATGGGACTGAATTTCACGGAGAAAGTTTTGGATACGACCAACCAGTTGCTGGTGAGGTGGTGTTCAATACGGCTATGATGGGATATCCTGAGAGTTTGACTGATCCCAGTTATGCGGGTCAGCTGATGACCCTTACCTATCCGCTGGTAGGAAATTACGGCGTACCGCCAATATCTTTTGACAAGAGCGGGATACCCACATTCATGGAGAGTGACAGGATTTATGCCAGTGCTATCATCGTAGCCGATTATAGTCAGCAATATTCTCATTGGAATGCGGTGGAAAGCCTTTCTGATTGGCTTAAACGTGAACATGTGCCTGGAATTACGGGTATTGATACCCGTGAATTGACGAAGATTCTTCGCGAGCATGGTGTGATGATGGGAAAGATTCTGTTCGATGATGAACCCGAAAATGTTCCCGAAGCAGACTATGAAGGCGTAAACTTTGTAGATAAAGTGAGTTGCAAGGAGATTATTCGATACAACGAAGGTGCCGGAAAGAAGGTCGTGCTGGTGGATTGTGGCGTAAAAGCCAACATCATCCGATGTCTTATTCGCAGAGGAGTAGAGGTTATCCGGGTGCCTTGGAATTACGATTATACAGATATGGAGTTCGACGGTTTGTTCCTTGCTAATGGCCCTGGAGACCCTGACGTATGTGAAGATGCGGTAAACATTATTCGTAGGCAGATGAGTCTGAGTCGGAAACCTATCTGTGGTATCTGCATGGGCAATCAATTATTGGGTAAGGCCGGCGGAGCCAATATTTATAAATTGAAATATGGTCATCGCTCCCATAATCAGCCTGTACGTATGACTGGTACCGATAAGTGCTATATTACCTCTCAGAACCATGGATATGCGGTTGATGGTAAAACCCTTGGTGCTGAATGGGAGGAACTTTTCGTGAATATGAACGACGGCTCTAATGAGGGTATTCAGCACAAAGTGAATCCTTGGTTTTCTTCTCAATTCCATCCGGAAGCTTGTTCTGGTCCTACTGATACGGAATTTATGTTTGACAAATTTGTTGCTACACTGAAATGAAAGACGAAAGTATAAAGAAGGTTTTGCTCCTTGGCTCCGGGGCATTGAAGATTGGAGAAGCCGGTGAATTTGATTATTCTGGTTCACAAGCACTCAAGGCATTGCGTGAGGAAGGCATTCAGACGGTGCTGATTAATCCGAATATCGCAACGGTGCAAACATCAGAAGGCGTTGCCGATCAGATCTATTTCCTTCCCGTGCAGCCCTATTTCGTAGAGCGCGTCATCAAGAAGGAGAAGCCTGACGGTATCTTATTGTCCTTTGGTGGGCAGACGGCATTGAATTGTGGTGTGGAACTTTACAAGAGCGGCGTATTGGAGAAGTATGGCGTTCGTGTGTTAGGAACACCTGTTCAGGCCATTATGGATACCGAAGATCGTGAACTTTTTGTGGAGCGTCTTGACGAAATCAATGTAAAGACCATTAAGAGTGAGGCTTGCGAAAGTATGGAGCGGGCTCGGAAAGCAGCCCAAAATCTCGGTTATCCCGTCATTATTCGTGCTGCTTATGCGCTTGGCGGGTTAGGTTCCGGCTTTGCCGATAATGAAGCAGAATTAAATAAGATATGTGAAAAGGCATTTTCATTCTCTCCTCAAGTATTAGTAGAGAAGAGTCTGAAAGGCTGGAAAGAAATAGAATACGAGGTGGTGCGTGACCGTTATGACAATTGTATCACGGTCTGCAATATGGAGAATTTCGATCCACTAGGCATCCATACGGGCGAATCTATTGTGATTGCGCCATCGCAGACGCTAACCAATAGTGAGTATCATAAATTACGTGCACTTTCCATTAAGATTATCCGTCATATCGGTATCGTGGGCGAGTGTAACGTACAATATGCTTTCGACCCGCAGAGCGAAGAATATCGTGTCATTGAAGTAAATGCCCGCTTGAGCCGTTCTTCTGCTCTGGCCTCTAAAGCGACGGGTTATCCGCTTGCCTTTGTAGCTGCTAAGTTAGGTATGGGTTATGGTCTTTTTGAGTTGAAAAACTCTGTTACCAAGACGACCAGTGCTTTCTTTGAGCCGGCACTTGACTATGTAGTGTGTAAGATTCCGCGTTGGGATCTCTCTAAGTTTCGTGGTGTAGATAAGGAATTGGGGTCTTCCATGAAGTCGGTGGGAGAAGTGATGGCCATTGGTCGTAACTTCGAGGAGGCTATCCAGAAAGGTCTCCGCATGATTGGGCAGGGAATGCACGGCTTTGTGGAGAACAAAGAATTGAAAATAGAAGACATAGACGCTTCTCTACGTGAACCTACAGACAAGCGAATCTTTGTTATTTCAAAGGCAATGCACAAGGATTATACGATAGATCAAATCCATGACCTGACAAAAATTGATAAGTGGTTCTTACAGAAGCTCAAACATATTATAGATATTGATGAGTCGTTGAAGCTCTTGAATATCAATACACTTGGGAAGGACCTGCTCAGGACGGCCAAGATATATGGCTTTACCGACTTTCAGATAGCAAGAGCAGTTGGTTTGGAGAAAGAAATCGGTAATATGCATAAGGCGATGCTCGTCGTACGTAATTATCGCAAGAATTTGGGCATCATGCCTGTTGTGAAACAAATCGACACCTTGGCCGCAGAATACCCCGCGCAAACCAATTATTTATATGTGACTTATGCGGGTGTGAAGTCGGATATTCATTTCGAGAACGATAAGCGCTCCATTATTGTACTAGGGTCGGGTGCTTATAGAATTGGTAGCTCTGTTGAGTTCGACTGGTGTGGCGTACAGGCATTGCACACCATTCGTCGTGAGGGCTGGCGCTCTGTCATGATCAATTATAATCCCGAGACGGTTTCAACCGACTATGATATGTGTGACCGACTTTATTTCGATGAACTCACCTTTGAACGTGTGATGGATATCATTGATATAGAATGCCCGCATGGTGTCGTCGTCTCTACAGGTGGTCAGATTCCTAACAACCTGGCCATGTGGCTTGATGAGCAGCATGTACCTATTCTCGGAACTTCGGCTAAGGACATTGATAATGCAGAAGATCGTGCCAAGTTCTCTTCGATGCTTACCATTAATGGGATAAACCAACCAGAGTGGAATGCTCTGACATCCATGGATGATATTGATAAGTTTGTCGATAGAGTAGGCTTCCCCGTTCTGATTCGTCCGTCTTATGTGCTTTCTGGTGCTGCCATGAATGTATGCTCCAACAAGGAAGAACTTGAACGTTTCCTCTTGCTGGCCGCGAATGTGAGTGAGGATCATCCTGTCGTGGTGAGTAAGTTCATAGAGAATGCTAAAGAGATAGAAATGGATGCCGTAGCAAAGAATGGAGAGATTATGGCTTATGCTATCAGTGAGCATATCGAGTTTGCAGGTGTTCACTCAGGCGATGCAACCATTCAATTCCCTCCACAGAAGCTCTATGTAGAAACCGTGCGTCGTATTAAACGCGTTAGTCGGCAGATAGCCAATGCGTTGCATATCAATGGTCCGTTCAATATACAATATATGGCCCGTGAAAATGACATACTTGTCATTGAGTGCAATTTGCGAGCTAGTCGTTCCTTCCCCTTCGTGAGCAAAGTCTTGAAACTCAACTTAATTGATTTGGCGACTAAAGTCATGTTGGGCCTGTCCGTAGAGAAACCGAAGAAGAATCTCTTTGATCTTGATTACGTGGGAATTAAGGCCTCACAATTTTCTTTTAATCGTTTGCAAAAAGCCGACCCTGTGCTTGGTGTTGATATGTCCTCTACGGGTGAAGTTGGATGCCTTGGTGATGATACCAATCAGGCATTGTTCAAGAGCATGCTTTCTGTCGGTCAACGGGTTCCGAAACATACCATTTTATTGTCAACAGGTGGCGCTAAGCAGAAGGCTGAGATGCTAGATGCGGCTAGAATGTTGAAGCAACATGGATATGAACTCTATGCAACAAGCGGAACAAGTATTTATCTCACCGATAACGGGGTAGAAAATACTTGTGTGTATTGGCCTTCGGATGAAGGTATGGAGCCTCAGGCCTTGACACTTCTTCACCAAAAGAAGATTGATATGGTTGTGAATATACCAAAAGATCTATCTCCTCGCGAGTTGACCAATGGTTATAAGATTCGTCGTGCTGCCATCGATTTGAATGTACCCTTAATTACGAATAGTCGTTTGGCCTCAGCTTTCATTTATGCTTTCTGTACATTGAAACTTGATGATATAGACATCAAAGCGTGGGGAGAATATTAAA
>OBMA010001337.1_pt1 | contig 15035 bp, 5 predicted proteins | sample 1539141 | NCBI WGS metagenome assembly OBMA01 (sample SAMEA3991484, study PRJEB22521) | metagenome | biome: anthropogenic terrestrial biome; feature: sewage plant; material: raw primary sludge | place: Sweden | collected 2012-09-26 | reverse complement strand
GACTGGAGTTCAGACGTGTGCTCTTCCGATCTGCGATTACTTCTTCTATATTTCAAGAGAGCTTTAATTCAGTTCAAAACTTGGACCAGTTACTCACAGACTTGATTGAGACATCGTTTACTTGTTTTGCTCAATTCGTTAGCAATAAGCAATATCATCAGGCAAATTCTAATTTGACTCTGTTAGAAAGAAAGTGGGTCATATTTATAACAAAACATCTACCATTATTAATCCTGGAAAACTCTTCAAGAAGTCCTCGTGTAGTCACGAATGCTCTGGATAATATTGACGAAAAAGTCGTTAAAGCAATCAGAATATACTTCACCGAAAAAGATGATAACAAAACCAATAATGAAGATCTATTTGATGATTATCCATCTACAAGCTTGGATATAAGACACGATTTTATCAAAGGGTTGATTATGTTAAATTTACAGCCTGCGTCCGTTATCAACAATTACTTAAGAGAGGACCAAATGATCGACACCAGTATTTTACCTACCAGTGATGATTTGGTTGTTCGTAATTTGCAAGGCATTCAAGAGGTCGTCCATAATACCAACAGTTTCATCATTTCATCCTTAGATACTTTAGAGTTAGAATCGATAACCGAATCGATCACACATGATTCGAGTAACGGACTATTTCAAGTATTACACAATTTTGAATCTGTAGCTCCGACAAAACAACGTGAGATAGTAAAAGCCTTTTTATCTATATTTGAAGATGCAATAAAAGAATTGAATTATAATAGAATAGCCAAGATATGTGCTCTTTTGTTTTTCAACTTTTCACATTCATTGACCACAATTCTATCATTTTCTTCGCCAGCAGCACTAATGAAAACATTGATAAAATTCGTTGATTTGTCTAGAAATGGCAGAAATGGCTCAAACGGTAATGATGAAAGTTCAGAATATGAAACGATAAATATATCTTTGTCATTTTCTTGGGCAATTTTACTGATAATCAACCTAACACAAACATATGGCATATCTGTGGTGGATGTGGCACTTAAGTATCCTGAATTGAGCATAAAAAATTCCTTTATAATCAATTTCATTTCAAATCTACCTAATGTCTCAGATAAGTACTATTTGGAAGAATCAAATGTGAATGATTCAGATATGCTAACAAAGTCTCATAATACCGTTCAAAGCTGGCTTTGTGATCTTTTTGTAAATGGGTCCATAACAGATCAATTGATCCAAAATATTGAAACAAGGCAATTGGCTAATCTCATACCATTTATTGTTAAACAGGTTTTGCTATCTGTTGAAATAGGCGTTTTAACGGATATTTCAAGTCTGATAGGTGGCTTCGAATATTTCTTACAACCTTTACTATTAGTTGGGCTAATCAAAACTTTTTATTGGCTAGAACAATTTCTTTCTTGCGTCAAGAACGACACAATATCTGAAGATATTTTACAAGGGATATTCAATTTATTGAATACACTTTTCAACCCAGTAACTCTTAACGAGGATTCGAAAGCGTTCCACACGGCTGTACTGAGGTTGAATGCAATTCCACTACTCAAAGTTCTCCGCAAATTTAGAGTTCAGAGCCAGTCAAATTATGGTATCTACTCTTCTGATGCCCAAGGTGATCCTAACTTGGAACCTTTGATAGCCAAATTAGTTGCCGTTCTTAATGTATCACCAGTTTATGACGTTGATCCAAGAATTATCAATTCAGAGAACGATTATTCTAGAAAGCAGTTGGGTTACGGTAAATTCCTAATTTTGAACGAAAACCCGATTAACAAGATAATGACGAACCAAATTAACTCATTCTGGAGTCTCCACAGCAGCACATATTATAACTTAGATTATCTATTTGAGTTAATTGAATTGGTTACCCCAAAAAGTTTCCTTTTTGATGTTTTGAAAACATTAGAATATAAACTAGCCACTTATGGGGTCCCTGGTTCTGAAAATAAGAGGGGATCATTGGATTCAGAGCATGTTTTCGATTATTTCTTCTACTTTCTTGTACTATATGATGTGAAAACCGCGGAGGAAGCCAGCCAACTAATAGAATATATGGAGAACGACGCAAAAAAAAGTAAGGGGGACGTTGATATAAAGGGAGAAGACTTACATGAGAAAAATGACTCAGCTGAGGTGAGGCAAGAAACTCAACCAAAAGCTGAAGCTACCCAAGACGATGATTTCGATATGCTTTTTGGCGAGAATGATACAAGCACTCAAGCTTACGAAGAAGAAGAAGAGAATGAGGATAACGACGGCAATAATAGAACAAACAATGTACCAATGATAAAAGCAGAAGAAACTCCTAGTAAAACTAATAAGATATCCATTTTAAAGAGACATTCGTTTGCGGTACTTCTGCATGAAAGAAAATTATTGAATGATTTAGCTTTGGAAAACGGCGAAATAACCAAGACAGAAAATGAGAAATTTATCAGTTATCACGATAAGTACTTGTGTATGCTGAAAACATGCGTATTCTGAGCCATCTCTCCTGATATATAAGACAGATATTAATAAAGGTGATATGATATAGATATATAAAAACACTAAAAAATTAGGCAGTATGATAACGAATATCTAATATGAAAAAAAGATGAAGATAGCAGATTAAAGATAGACATTAACTCCGCTTAATGTAAATAACACAATATGAATACCTTTTTCATGCCAATGCACTTGCCGCTTCCTTAATTCCATCTTGACTTATGCTTTTGCTACCTTCACGAGTGACTTCGGAATCATTTTCACCCACTTCAATGGTTTTAATGTTTTTTTCCTGAGTCTTACCTTCCATGACGACTTGTTGAACTTGCTCTTTTTGCTTTGCTCTATCCCTCATTCTTTCTTCGATGGTACCACGAACAAGTAATCTGTACACTGTGACTTGCCTCGTTTGGCCCAACCTATGTGCCCTATCCATAGCCTGTGAATCAATAGTAGGGTTCCAATCTGAATCATAGAATATGACAGTGTCAGCTGCGGTCAGGTTGATACCTAGACCACCTGCTCTTGTACTTAGGAGGAAAACAAAGATTTCTGGATTAGTCTGCCAATCATGGACCAAATCTCGACGGTCCTCCAACTTTGAGGAACCATCCAGTCTAATATGATTATATTGTCTATAGGTCAAGTATTCTTCCATAAGATCCATCATCTTGGTCATTTGGAAATATATCAAAACTCTGTGGCCTTCTGATTTCAACTTTACCAACAATTCATCCAATTTTCTTAATTTCGCTGATTCGGTAATGAACCTATCCATAGATGGCATTGATATGTTGGATGAAAAATTTTTATTTAGTGGTTCAGGGAATAGTCCTGTCTTTGGAAAATCTTCAACAGGTATTCCCTTTTTAACGTGCATGTTATATTGCGTTATTGCTGGAATATCGGATAATGCCTGACTTATCAACGGGTCAAACAGTTCATTATTTATGCTATTGGTAACATGACTAGAACCAAGAACTTCAATGGTGACCGGAGGAGCTGAAACATTGGGATGATAACCACGTTGTATACAGTTCAGATACTCACGTTCATAGGCATGTTTTTCAACGTTCAATAATGAAGCCATTACGCCCTCGGAAGGTGCATTTCTAGTAACCTCGAGTAGCTCTTGAGTAATGGTTTTAAAACTTAAACTGTCAGTATTTTTTGGACCATTTGTACGTTCTATTACTCGCTTGAGTAAGGGTGTAGTAGAAACTCTAAAAAATTCATTCAACGAGGGTTCACCTGTTAATTTAGATAAAAATAAGCACAGTTCATAATTAGTTGATGGGTTGAAAATATTAAATTTCACGTTCTTCAGTTTATTGGCTATGTCCACGTCATTGTTGTAATTCGGTAAAATCAAATCTTCATAAATCAACCTTGGTAGGCTATATTTTATTGGATTCCTTGAAGAGTAAATCAAATCAGTGAATTTCCCATTGGAAATATTATTACTGCTCATGCTAGAGAGATTCATATTACTGTTGCTAATTACGCTGCTGTTGTTATTAGCAACAGATGCAGTTAACATCGAGGTAGTTTTACCAAAAGTAGTGAAGGAAAATGGAGAATCTACATCTGCCCTTTCAAAAAGATCCGGGTGGTTACAAACTTTCCTGAATTGCATGACTGCGTTAATCAAGTTCTGATCAGAACCAGAATTTGAAGCAGAATTGGAAGTAGAATCATTCGTAGCGGCATTCTCAATGGCATCATAGTTAGTAGAGATTTGAGATTTCAAAACCTGATATAATTTAGCCTGCCTTTGAGTTAAATCACATAAGACATCAATTTCAATCTTGTCGCCCAATTCTGATTGGACGTTCTTTTTGACACGCCTTAACATGAACGGTTTCAAAATCATATGCAAACGACGTAATTGCTGTTGGTTTAATTTGGTATTAGCTTCTGCATGAGATTCAATATCCTTAGAGAACCATTCATTAAATTCATCGTGAGAATCAAAAAGAGAAGGCATGATAAAATGTAAAAGTGCCCATAGTTCCTGCATACTGTTTTGGATAGGAGTACCCGTTAATAGTAATCTATTACGACAATGAAAACTCAACAGGTTCTTCCATCTAGATGACTGTGAAGATTTGATAGCTTGGGCCTCATCCAGTATCATATATTGCCATTTCATTTTCTGCAAATAGTTAGCATCAGTGACAACCATTTGATAGGATGTAACCATGACATGGAATGGCGCATTCTTACTATACCTCAGATTTTTCCTGTCCCAAAATTTCCTAAGAACTTTACGGTCATTGGCATTACCCCAGTATGGCAGAATTTTAAATTGAGGCAAAAATTTGGATATTTCATTGACCCAGTTATGTAAAGTAGAAGCGGGTGTGACCACCAAAAAAGGCCCCCAAATATTATGGTTCTCGGCTAGATGAGCCAAAACGGAAATAGATTGCACAGTTTTACCTAACCCCATTTCATCTGCTAAGATACCATTGATACCCTGGTCGTAAAGGTTAGCTAGCCAATTCAAACCCTTGAGCTGATATTCTTTCAAAGTACATGCCAAAATCTTTGGTTGCTCGATGGTTATTTCACCTAAAGAAGTTGGGTTTTGAAAGTTCAACTCATCTTCCTCCTCTTCTTCCCCATGCGCATTGGCATGATCATCAAATTGTTTCGCTTTCGCTCTTGTTTCTGCCAGTGCATTGGAAGCATTTTCAGCAGCTCTTAGTCTCAATTGTTCGTCATTTTCGTTATCAAAGTCAATGGCGTGAAAGTCATTTTTATTTGGAGCCAAAGCTGAAATGTCAATATTCTTCTGGCTTTCAGAATCATTATTGGAAACATTGTTTCCTTCCAATTCATTAGTTTTGATTTTCCTTCCAATGAAATGCGAATACAATTCTGTCTGTGTTAACAAAAAGTTCAGCTTTTTAGCTTGTCTTTTGGATTCCTTTTCCTCTTCTTCCTTCTTTGCCTGTTCCATAGCCTCCTTTTCTATCTTCTTCTTTAGATCTCTTTCTTCACGCTCATTCTTCTTCCAGAAATTGGACATTTCCCTAATACCTCTTCTGGCCCTCGTTTGGAAGTCCTTTATTTGTTTGAAGTTCTTGGATTGCCATTTTTTGGCTTCTCTAGCACAAAGTGAGGAAGTTTTCCTAAAATTTGTAGATCTGATTGATTGTATTTGCTGAACCAATCTTGACATTTTCGTAGAATCCTTACGAGCCATGTCTTTCCAAATAGTTGTATAGGTGTTGTCGTAATGCCTCTGGATAGCACGGGCTTCCTTAGCATTCATTTTCATGCCGTAAGTGGGCAACCCGTGTCTAGTGTTGAATTTTCTCTTATTAGCATCATCGGCACCGTTAGCAGTATTATTGTTTAATTTCCTTCTCTTGTGGGATTCAGATCCATCCTCATCATTATCCAAATCATTACCATCCAAACCAACGTTGTTCTTCAAGGCCTCTTCCCTTTCTCTTTCTCTCTTCGCATCGTTAATCAGTTTTTTCAACCTTTTGACGTGGTACTGTTTCAAAGTTATTTTGATGTTCAACTTCGAATCGATTGGATTGTAGTCGGTGACAATACAATTGGTGAACCTCCTCTTCTTAATCTTCTGATGCTTGTTTTTGTTGCACATTTTGATAAGCTCACGTACAATTTTCGGCCTATCGCTGTTGATGGTAATATTTTTATTTATTTTCTTGGAAGTTATTAAAGACAGCGAGTTCATGGATAGTTTAGTGGATGAAGAAGAAGAGGAAGATCTCTTTCTCCTTTTCTCGACATCGGGATTAAAGTCCTCATCGTCATTGTCATCCTGTTCTTCAAAGGCGGCGAAATCTTCTTCATCAAGATCCTCGATTTCCTCTTCCTCTTCGTCCTCCTCTCCATTTTCTTCCTCGTCATCATTGTCATTGTCATTGTCATTTTCATTTTCGTTGTCGTTGTCGTTGTCGTTGTCATTGTCATTGTCGTTGTCGTTGTCGTTGTTGTTTTCATTGTCGTTGTCGTTGTCTTCATCGTTATTGCCATCCTCGTTTTCGTCTCCATTAACAGTAACAACAGTATCGGCATGAGTTTGATCATCCTTTATAGCTTTCCCAACAGCGGCAGCAGCAGCAGCATCCTTCTTTCTCGATTTTTGAATACCATTCCCACGCATGCTCTTCCCATTGGTATGCCTACCAGTACTTGCCTCATCTTCTTCCATGTCTTCTTCACCATCTTCAAGCTCGTCTTCATCATCTTCTTCATCCTCGTCAGCGTCCTTTTCATTGATTATGTCCGATAAATTTGCATTTTTAAAAGATTGGTATTCCGCCCATTCTTTATTGATCATGCTCATATCACGGTACAGTTTTTTAAAATGCAGGTCCTGAGAATCATTAGTGTTATCAAATTGCCAATCCTTGGATTGTTGATTCCATTCCGATATCAACTCGAACTCTTGTAGATTGATAAATTTCCAGTCCTGATAAAGTTGCTCTATCGAATCCCTTCTCTTGATATGGTTGAACTCACTGTTCAGTTGAGATAGATACGCTTGTTTCTTATCTAGCACTCTGGTGGGCGCCACATCGGCAACTCTCTCTCTGCTATTCTTCTTAGCAGACTTGCCTGCGGTAGTCTTTGAAAAATCAGATATATCCTTGTCCTCCTTGTTGAGTAGAACTGCCAGTGACATGTCTATAAATGCTCTTCTATATGTGTTAAGCCTTGCTTTGCTAATATGGACAGGATCGGTAGTTACTCTTCTCTTGTTACTTTTCTTTTGCCTCTTCCTCTTGTTCTTCTCACTCCACTTTTTTTGTTTTACCCGTGAACACGTACACTATACGCTCCCACCCAAATGCCACTCACTTAAATTCCGATTCTATTCGATTCCGAGTTCGTCGTTGTCTTTGTCTCCTTTTCCTTTCCTTTTTTTCCCACGACTTCGTGCAGTTGCATTTGCCTCTCCCACTCTGTCTTTTTTTTTTCCCATTTAGCTTCTTCTTTGGCGTCCAGCAAGAAACTACGTTGGGCACGTCTAAGGGGCCAAGCTCTTGCAACCGTAACTTATACTTACATCTACATACACATACATCATATATCGTAAATTTACAACAGAACATAGCTTATCCAAGACATGAAGAAGACGCCGGCTGTGACGCTGGCGCGCGATCCAAAAAGAAGTGTCTTTGATGACTATACAGACCATTCAGCTTCAGAACAGACGTAACTCAGCATCATTCTCTTGCGTTCTTTTACCATTTCTCTTGCTCTTTTGTCGTATTTTTCTCTTCTATAGTACGAGTACTTCCTGTTTTTCACCTTCCACGTGGATATTTTCACGTTTGCGCGCTGCGTCTTTCTTTTTCTTTTCTGGTGACTAATCGGTGGTCCATCGCTGGCCAATGAAGCATATAACTGATGTTTAACATTTAAATCTTGGTTTAGACGGCATCATCTAAGCGTTATTCTCATCGTATAGTATCGAAAAAAGAAAATAGTATCATAGCACAGAAGCATGTCAACGTTTGGGAAACTGTTCCGCGTCACCACGTATGGTGAATCGCATTGTAAGTCTGTCGGTTGCATTGTCGACGGTGTTCCTCCAGGAATGTCATTAACCGAAGCTGACATTCAGCCACAATTGACCAGAAGAAGACCGGGTCAATCTAAGCTATCGACCCCTAGAGACGAAAAGGATAGAGTGGAAATCCAGTCCGGTACCGAGTTCGGCAAGACTCTAGGTACACCCATCGCCATGATGATCAAAAACGAGGACCAAAGACCTCACGACTACTCCGACATGGACAAGTTCCCTAGACCTTCCCATGCGGACTTCACGTACTCGGAAAAGTACGGTATCAAGGCCTCCTCTGGTGGTGGCAGAGCTTCTGCTAGAGAAACGATTGGCCGTGTCGCTTCAGGTGCCATTGCTGAGAAGTTCTTAGCTCAGAACTCTAATGTCGAGATCGTAGCCTTTGTGACACAAATCGGGGAAATCAAGATGAACAGAGACTCTTTTGATCCTGAATTTCAGCACCTGTTGAACACCATCACCAGGGAAAAAGTGGACTCAATGGGTCCCATCAGATGTCCAGACGCCTCCGTTGCTGGTTTGATGGTCAAGGAAATCGAAAAGTACAGAGGCAACAAGGACTCTATCGGTGGTGTCGTCACTTGTGTCGTGAGAAACTTGCCTACCGGTCTCGGTGAGCCATGCTTTGACAAGTTGGAAGCCATGTTGGCTCATGCTATGTTGTCCATTCCAGCATCCAAGGGTTTCGAAATTGGCTCAGGTTTTCAGGGTGTCTCTGTTCCAGGGTCCAAGCACAATGACCCATTTTACTTTGAAAAAGAAACAAACAGATTAAGAACAAAGACCAACAATTCAGGTGGTGTGCAAGGTGGTATCTCTAATGGTGAGAACATCTATTTCTCTGTCCCATTCAAGTCAGTGGCCACTATCTCTCAAGAACAAAAAACCGCCACTTACGATGGTGAAGAAGGTATCTTAGCCGCTAAGGGTAGACATGACCCTGCTGTCACTCCAAGAGCTATTCCTATTGTGGAAGCCATGACCGCTCTGGTGTTGGCTGACGCGCTTTTGATCCAAAAGGCAAGAGATTTCTCCAGATCCGTGGTTCATTAAAGATAGAAACAAAACCCCTCAAGAGTTATGTATATTTATATACGCATGTATATGTATTAGTGCACGTAATAAAACGGCAACAAAAAACAAAAAGTTGACATATTATCGGTACTTTTATTTTCGTATCGGTTCAATTATATTATATGTTAGATATACAAAGTTTTTTATATGTAATTATTTTTTCTGCTACTTTAAAGAAAATGTCACAAAATCAAATAAAAAGCTTATAAATCTTCAGTAATAAAACCCTTGTGAGAAACGTAGATACCGTCCAAAAATTTACGGATATCCTTGTTTCTGACACGACAGATTTGTTGCAAGTCAGCAGCGTTTTGGGAAACGTCTTCGACAGAGTTACCTGACAAGACAATTTCGTCCTTAACGTTGGTGGAAAATTCGATAGTAACACCATCTCTAACTGGAACGTTTCTGATCTTCTTGTCACCCAAAAAGTTTCTGACTTCAATGAATTTAGCACCATCCTTTTCAACAATGTTGACGTTGATTGGGAAATGCGCGTAGACGTATCTCATCTTGTACTTGTAACCCTTGGTGACACCAGTGATCATGTTGTCAACCAAAGATTTAACGGTTCTCAAAGCGGCAACGTGCTTTCTGTCACCGTTGTGAACAGCAACCTTGATCAATTGGTTGTTGACCTTGGTGAAGGTAACATCAATGTGCTTCAAGTTCTTGGTCAAAGTACCTCTTGGACCAACAACCTTGACGATTCTGGACTTGATGCTGACAGTGACACCTTCTGGGACTTCGATTTGTTGTTCAGTTTGGATGTATTTCATGATTGAACTTCTGGTACGGGTTTCTTGATTTCAGAAGCTTTTTACACACTAATTTAATATCAAAAAATTGAATAGAGTGTAAAATATACTATTATACAATACAGGCGCGCCAGCGTCTCTGCCACATTGCCTCTGACCTCCGCAGTTCCGCTGTGCTGCATGTGTGTGTATGCCAATATTGGGATGATGGGAGGATGTTGGAAATTTCATCGCTTCTTCGCGTCAGTGAAATTTTCCACAGAAAAATGAAATGACAAAATGAGAAAGGATGAAAAAAATGTTTCAAAAAATTAAAAAATAAACCCAAACATTTCTGGAAAACAGTCTTAGAAAATAAAAAAGAAGAACGACAGCAAAATTAGCATCAGTACACTTTTTTCTCCTCTATACGCAGGACAAATACTCTCTGTTCAATGTTCTTTTACAAACCTTTCTTTTTAATATGACATGAAGGATTACTTTTGATCTTAACAATCAAATAGGTAGTAACTATAATATTGGATATCAGCTGTGCTACCATAAGCGACACAAACCCCACAATCAGATAACTATACGTCGCCTCATTTATATCTCGCCTATCACTTTCCATTTGAAGAAGTGTGGTATCGCTCACTATCTGGAAAAGACCGTCAGAGACGGTATTCAATGCTTTCACCACCTGCGGTGTCATTTGATTGACCAAATGCAACAACATGTCAGGATCGAGCTTATCATTGTAGGTCATCTTTATCGTTACAGATTTTTCAGTATCAATCGAGCTCCACGATCCGTCATAGACTAAATTTATGAAACATATCAAGAACTCATTACAGTTCCCAGGATTAACTTCGATGACCGACGTCCCACTCGCTAGATTTTTCTTGCTTCTTAACAAATCACCATTCTTGTTATTAAAAACACTGAAGCCCAGTGATTGCCTCCCACGCTCGTGACTGGTTCCTCCGAACCTGCTGGAGTCTGTTTCTTCTTGCAGCACGTCCATTACATGGATTTCAAAAACAACCTCCCTAGACGCGTCATTCATGCCTGCATTAAACACGGTACAGAACGCTCCGTCAGAAGCACTGTTGTTAGAGCTATATTCGAAATCTTCGTACAGGGCTGCTCCTAGCAGCAACGAGCGTTTAATAGGCGGCACTTTGAACGACAGCTTATTATTGAATATCGGCATATATACTTCTCTGGAGCTTACGTCGCTACTTAATTCCGCACTTGTAATAAATAGTATGCTCATGAAAAGCAATATTCGACCTAGTAAATGCGGTCTACTGCACGCCTTCCATCCTCGGAGCCCCATTCGCCTATCTGCCAGTGGTATTTCCTTTGTCTGAGCAATGTTCAAGGAAGCTTTTTCCATGTTTTCACAATGACACAGAGAAACTAGGCCTTAAAGACGGTAGAATCTGTAAGGAGAGGCAAAAACCAGAAACTTTTCATAAGGTTCAGTAAAGTCTTTTTACTACTAGAGTGTACGGCTTTTATTTTATTTTGAACACAACTACAGCCTCACCACGGTATTTTTTTTTCCTTTGAAGAAGTATCAACGACTTAGGGTGCAATAGCATTACCCATCCCCACATTATGATGCATTATTAAACTTAACTTTACTGGCATTGGCTACCGTCGCCGGGCCGAGGGTACAAAATCGAGAAGTCATAAAATCAGGGTTATATGTAAAATACAGTAGGGCATAGAATTATATAACGGGGTTCTTAAATAGGGCTGAAAGAAGAATATTAGGTGAAAATTCTACATTTCTACGAGCCCTGTTTTATTGATATTTCAATATAAATACAATAGTATAACAATAGTGTAATAATAGTAGATGAATCCTAAAAATTGTAGGCAGAAGTAGATAAGAAATTGTATATTAAGTTGTTGTTTATAAGCATAGTCACAAGTGCATAAAAACTATGAACGGTATTGATGATCTCCTAAATATTAACGACAGAATTAAGCAAGTGCAAAATGAGAGAAACGAACTGGCATCAAAACTGCAAAATCTAAAGCAATCATTGGCCAGCAATGACACAGAAGTAGCATTATCAGAGGTGATAGCACAAGATATTATTGAAGTAGGGGCTAGTGTTGAGGGGCTTGAACAATTAAGGGCAAAATATGGTGATCTGCAAATCTTGAATAAATTGGAAAAGGTAGCTGTACAACAAACACAAATGCAAGCTGGCGTAGACAAACTAGATAGTTTTGAACGTCAGTTAGATGAGTTAGCTGAACAACCGCCGGATCAATTCACTCTAGATGACGTAAAGGCGCTACACTCAAAGTTGACGAGTGTCTTCGCTACAGTTCCTCAAATCAATAATATAGATTCTCAGTATGCTGCTTATAACAAACTTAAATCAAAGGTTACCGGCAAATATAATGACGTTATTATACAGAGGTTAGCTACTAGCTGGAGTAATACGTTTGATCAGAAATTGTTAGAAGCGCAATTGGATACGCAAAAATTTGCATCCACATCAGTTGGTTTGGTTAAATGTCTGAGAGAAAATTCCACCAAACTTTATCAATTAAGTCTGCTCTACTTACCTTTGGAGGAGGAAACACAGAATGGAGATAGCGAACGCCCACTTTCACGCTCAAACAATAACCAAGAACCTGTGCTATGGAATTTTAAATCACTAGCAAACAATTTCAACGTTAGGTTTACGTACCATTTTCACGCCACATCGTCATCCTCTAAGATTGAGACGTATTTTCAGTTTCTAAACGATTATCTAACGGAAAACCTATACAAGTGCATCAACATTTTTCATGATGACTGTAATGGGTTGACGAAGCCAGTTATTCATGAACAATTTATTAATTACGTCTTACAACCCATTAGGGATAAAGTAAGATCCACCCTATTTCAAAACGATTTGAAAACTTTGATCGTCCTAATTTCCCAAATCCTGGCTACAGACAAAAATTTATTGAATTCTTTTCATTACCATGGGCTAGGTTTGGTGTCGTTAATTTCCGATGAAGTATGGGAGAAATGGATCAACTATGAAGTTGAAATGGCCAATAGGCAATTCATCAATATAACTAAAAATCCGGAAGATTTCCCAAAATCTTCTCAGAATTTTGTCAAATTAATCAATAAAATTTACGATTATTTGGAACCGTTCTACGATTTGGATTTTGATCTATTAGTAAGATACAAACTAATGACTTGTTCATTAATTTTTATGAACTTGACTTCATCCTACTTGGATTACATTTTAACTGTCGATTCATTGAATGAAACAAGAACTAAAGAGCAGGAATTGTATCAAACTATGGCAAAACTGCAACATGTCAACTTTGTGTACAGAAAAATCAAATCTTTGTCTTCAAACTTCATTTTTATTCAACTGACCGATATTGTTAACAGCACGGAATCTAAAAAATACAATTCACTGTTTCAAAATGTGGAGAATGACTATGAAAAAGCTATGAGTACGGATATGCAAAACTCCATTGTACACAGGATTCAAAAACTGTTGAAGGAAACCCTACGAAATTACTTCAAGATTTCAACTTGGTCAACATTAGAGATGTCTGTCGACGAAAATATCGGGCCGTCGTCCGTACCAAGCGCTGAGTTGGTCAATTCAATTAATGTTTTGAGAAGATTGATCAACAAATTGGATTCAATGGATATCCCACTAGCTATTTCATTAAAGGTTAAGAACGAATTGTTAAATGTTATTGTTAACTATTTTATGGAGTCAATTCTAAAGTTGAACAAATTTAATGAAAACGGTTTAAATCAGTTTTTACATGATTTTAAATCTTTAAGCAGCATTTTGAGCTTACCGTCACATGCTACCAATTATAAATGTATGAGTTTACACGAACTAGTAAAAATATTAAAGCTAAAGTATGATCCAAACAATCAGCAGTTTTTAAACCCAGAATACATTAAAACAGGTAATTTCACATCATTGAAAGAAGCTTATTCCATTAAGTACTTGAAGGACACGAAGATTCAAGATGCACTCTACAGGATTATATATGGTAACATATTATAGCTCGTAAAAAAAAGAGAAGGAAAAAAATCAACAAGACGAGTATTATTCCAAATGTAACTCCAGACCATTCTATAAACCGTAAATAAATATATAAAGCTCTATCATTGTACCAAATCACTATTCATTTCTTCAAACCGAAGGACCTCATCATTCGGATCTTCCGAGGCATTTCTCCTGTCGATTACGGCGCTAAATCCTCTTTTAGCTAACGCCTCGACTATTTCACCAACAGTTGATATCATTCCCGTAGGACCTTCGTCAAAGACACCGTTTGTTTCAACCTTATTCAACCATCCATATTCTTGAGGAATGTTTTCAGCTTTCCTATACTTTTTCTTTCCTTCGGTTACGCTCTGAATAGGTTCAACAACTTGTGTGGAATTGATATCGTCATTTTCATCGTTATCGTCATCGTCATCACCATTGAAGTGGACATCTATCAGATGATCGATAACGGGCCAACCGTATGCGTTGGCAAACTTTCTTCGGACTATAATGTTGTTGTGAGCGTCAGGTTTTAAAGCAACGACAACCTTTCTCCATGCCATTCCTTCATGCCACCTTCGAGCAATCGTTTCTTCCAAATTTCGATACTTCGCACGTTCTTTCTTTCCTGCAAAAAAAGCCTGAAGGAGTATATTCTTTTTATCAAAAAAACCGTCTTCGATATCAAATTCGGATTGTGGAATGTCATCCTCATTGTATATCTTATCATGAATAATTACAGGATCTCTTGAATCTGGATCCATTATGTACGCTCTTTCAGGTAAAGGAGGAAGGAGAATTGAGCTTGCTGACTCGAAAAATGATACTTTAGGAATTTCGGAACCATTCTCCGTAGGAAACTTTTGTGGCGCCAGTATACTCAACATTTTAGTCAGAGGCGAAATGAAAGTTTTATTGAAGAAATCTTGATTCACAGGTGTTGAAGCATCATTTATTAGCGGTGATTTTTTGCTGTTCTCCTTTAGTTTCTGTAATTGCTCCAAGATATCATTATAGTCTAGGAACAATAGCGATGCGGTATACAATGGGACAATTCCGTCATTAATAGCGTTCGCATATACTGTCCTCCTTTTGAACCTACGCAAAATCTCTATAGATCGGA
>OBMA010001335.1_pt1 | contig 15036 bp, 14 predicted proteins | sample 1539141 | NCBI WGS metagenome assembly OBMA01 (sample SAMEA3991484, study PRJEB22521) | metagenome | biome: anthropogenic terrestrial biome; feature: sewage plant; material: raw primary sludge | place: Sweden | collected 2012-09-26 | reverse complement strand
ATGTAATAGTGCTTAGAGCTTATTCAGCTACTGATACTTCTACAGGAGTACCTTCCCAGATACCATGTTTGGTACAGTAACCATGCGCTACTAGGTTTAATTTCTTCCCAGTTGGAATAATTGTAAATGTAGTAGTGTTATGAGCTTTGATGTTTCCTAGTGTTCCTGGAACATAAGAAGCTTTAGCTAATTGAACATCACCGTTATATAATGTTACAGATTCAATATAATGATCAAAATCATCTGGATGAGTATATTCGTTACCCATTTTTACAGTTACTTCAAATGGCTCACCTGCTTTTGCAGTTGCAGCACAGTGAATAAATGGACTGTGTCTATCAATTAAATCTTTTTTCGCTTCTCTCTCAACAGTATCAATATCAACATATTTGTTAATTTTTGGCATAGTATCTCCTAATTAAATTATTTAAAAAAAATATTATACAACAATTTTTGTAAAATAATTGGGATGTTTTTTGTCCTCTTTGAAAATTTATTTAAAAATATGAAAATATCGTGTATATTTTGCTCATCTTTGATATAATAAAGGTATGAATAAAGAAGAATTTTTTATAAAACAATTTTCAAATAATAAAATTATTGGTGATGATGGTGCATTTATTGATGGATTTGTTTATTCTATGGATGCTTTTTTTGAAAATGTACATTTTAAAAAAGAGTGGATGAGTTTAAAACAAATTGCTTATAAATCAATGATTGTAAATATTTCAGATGCAATTGTAATGAATGCTGTTCCTTTATATGCACTTTTAAGTGTTGCAATTCCAAAATCATATACAAATGATGATTTAAAAAAGTTATCAAAGGGATTCAAAAAAGCAGCTCGTAAATTTGGTATTCAAATTATTGGGGGAGACACAATATCAAATGAAAAACTTGATATTTCAATTACAATTATTTCAAAAACATCAAATCCAATTTTAAGGTCGGGTGTTAAAAAAAATGATTTACTTTGTTACACGGGAACTTTGGGTTCTTGTAAAGAAGATTTAGAAAAACTTTTTGAAAATAAAGAGATTTCGAAAAAATCAAAATTTATAAAGCCAAAGTTGAATCCATATTTCTTTTATGAAATTGCACCATATATTACAGCTTCAATGGATATTTCAGATGGGCTATTTTTTGAATTGGAAAAACTATCTAAAGCAAGTTCTGTGGGATTTGAGTTTTTTAATGAGATTAATGAGAGTATTGGAAGTTCTGGTGAAGAGTATGAAATTCTTTTTTCTTTTGATGAGAAGAATTTAGAAAAAATAAATAAAATTGCTTTAAAACACAAGGTAAAACTAAATATATTTGCAAAAGCTATAAAAGGTAAATATAGAACTGCTTGTAAAAATCATCACTTTTAAAATATAAATAAAACAAGGAATAATATTGGAACAATTACAAAGATATTTAAATCACTCAAAGATTGATGTGGTTTTTAAACAAAACAAAGATGATTTTGTGGTTACAGAAATTCCACTTTATGAATTTTCAGGTGAGGGTGAACATTTAGTTTTAAAAATTAGAAAAAAAGATTTAGCAACTTGGGATGCTATTGAAATTTTAGCAAAATACTTAAATTGTAGTTCAAGAGAGTTCGGATACGCAGGGCTTAAAGATAAAAATGCAATGACAGTTCAGTCAATTTCTGTTCATAGAAAATATGAAGAACAATTAAAATCTTTTCAACATGAAAATTTAAAAATACTTGAAACAACTTATCATAATAATAAAATCAAAGTAGGGCATTTAAAAGGTAATAAATTTTTTATTAGGCTAAAAAGAGTTGGAGCTATTGAAAAAAGGAAAATTGAAGAGGCTTTGGGTTCAATCGTAACTCATGGAATTCCAAATTATTTCGGTTTTCAAAGATTTGGAATTGAGGGTGATAATTATAAAAAAGGTAAAGATATTATTGACGGTAAGTTAAAAGAAAAAAGAAGAAATTTAAAACAAATGTATATCAATGCTTATCAAAGTTATCTTTTTAATTCTTGGCTTTCAAAAAGAATTGAGATTTCAAAATTAATTGAGGCATTTGAACCAAAAGAGATTTATCAAAGATTAAATTTGCCACTTGATGTTGTAAAACAAATGAAAAAACAAAAACATCCTTTTAAAGTAATGACTGGTGATTTATTATCTCATTATCCTTTTGGGAAAATTTTTACAATTGAGAATTTAGAAGAAGAATCGCAAAAATTTAATGAAAGAGATAGAGTTCCAACAGGACTTTTAAGTGGAAATAGGGTTAAAAATTCAGTTGATTTAGCTTATGAAATTGAAAAAGAGTTTGAAGAAAAAACAGGTGAAGATGGAGCAAGAAGATTTGCTTGGATTTTCCCTGAAGATATTTCAAGTAATTATAAAGAAGATAAAAACTGGATGGAAATACAATTTTATTTACCAAAAGGTTCATATGCAACAGAAGTAATTGCAGAAATAATTCATTAATAATTAAATAAATACAAAATGTATTTAAGTTTAAATAAGTTAAACTCTTCATGCAAGTAGGACCTAAAGGATATATATGAAGTATGAAGAGTTAATTGCCCAATTATGCGAAGTAATAAAAGAATCTGAAAATAATGCTAAATTAATTTATGATAATACAGAAATAATTAATACTATTATTTCTGATCTAGAAATTCCTTTATATAAAAAAGACAAAATTGGAAATGCTGTTTCTAATATTTTTGGATTATTGCAACATCAAGATTTACATAGACAAAAGATTGAAAGAGTTGTGAATTTTGTTTGTGATAAAAACGGTATTGATAAAAGTCAATATAACTTAGCTGCTAGTGCTAAAAATATTGATTCTAAAGATTCTACTGATGTATTATCTGAAGATGAATTAGAGCTTTTGATTAAACAAATGCAATAAGTATAAATAAAAGAAGAAAAATCTTCTTTTATTTATTTTTTTTACAAGCTTCTCTTTTTACATTATTAAGATTACCAAATATTCTTAAAGCATCCATTTCAACATCTTTTGCATTTTTATTTAAGATCTCGTTATCTTCTTTATTTGCATTAGCATCTACTAGTTTTTGAAGATTTTCATGGAACAGTATATTTAAATTTTCTATATTATTCATAAGTTGCATATCAATTCTTTTCCCTGAATTAATATGTTTTTCTGACCATTGTTTAATACTTGTATTCTCTTTAATTTTAAAAGTTTTAAAATCCCCTAGTTGTGAATAAATATCATCTTTTGTATTTAATAAATCAACTTTTAATAAAGCTGTATCATAAACTAAATCAACATCACAAACTTTATCTAATGAATCTTCTAGGAATGAAGCTCTTGATGCAGCAGTTACTAGCGAACTTGACATATCTGCGATATTTGAAGCCATAACTGAAATTTGGTCAGCTACTTGTGCATTTTTTTGAGTAGCTTGATCAAGTGTATTTATTGCATCATTGATTTGAATTATTCCTCTTTCTTGCTCTTTTGATGCAAGTGCTACTTGATTAATTGTGATTATTGTATTAGATATATTTTCATTTAATTCTTGATAACCATTTATCATATTATCAGAAATGTCTTTTCCTTCTTTTGCTTTTCTACTAGCTAGCTCAACAATATTTTTAATTTCTTTAGCAGCTTGGGCACTTCTTGAGGCTAGATTTCTAACTTCTTGTGCAACAACTGCAAATCCACGTCCCGCTTCTCCAGCAGTTGCAGCTTCTACTGCTGCATTTAACGAAAGAATATTTGTTTGGAATGCAATTTGATCAATTACTTCAATAGCTTCATTAATAGAACTTACTTCTTTATTTATTTCATCCATTGATTTAGCAGTTTTATTAGCTAATTCTTGACCACTTTTTGCTGATATTGTTACACTTTGTGCTAATTGAGACATTTTTGTTGTAGCTTGTGTATTTGCTTGAATTGTTGATGTTATTTCTTCAAGGGCTGCGGCTGTTTCTTCAAGTGATGCTGCTTGTTGATTAGATGATGTTGATAAATTAGCAGATGCCTCAGAGAGTGTTTTTGTACTTTCATTTAATTCATCTCCTGTGTTCATAATCATTGCTAAAATTTCAGATGTGTTGTTTCCTACTAATTTGATTCCTGCAGTTAAAGAACCTAAATTCCCATATATTCCCTCATCATTGATTTTAAAATCATATTTTGATTCAGCATAATATCTTAGAGTTTCATTTATTTTATCAAGAGTTTCTTTTGTACTTAAAATCATTGAATTTAATTTATTTTTTAAATCTTCTACATAAGGGTTCGAAGCTTTTGCATTTACTTTATATACAAAAAATCCATTCCCTGTTTTTTCTAAAATATCACTAGCTTCTTCAATAACTTTTTCATCTTGTCTAAGACCAACTCTAACTTTTTCCATGTATGAGTTAAACAAAGTTGCAACTTCTCCTATTTCATCTTTTGATTGAACACTTAAAGTTATATTTGTATCATTTGAATTAAGTAAATTTTCAAATCCATCTTTTAATTTTCCAATAGGATTTGTAGCTTTTTTTACAATAAAGAAAATAAGTCCAATAGTTAAAATAGATAAAATAATAGAAATAATAGAAATTTCAGTTACAAGATTTTTTATTTGAGAATCACTTTCCTCAAGTGAAAATGTTAAATCCATAATACCAATTACATCACCTTCTACTTGATTAGCATGACAAAGTAAACAATCTTGTGTTGCAATCATTGGTTTAATCATTCTTAGATTATGACCATTTTTATCATTTGTTTGTAATAGTATTGGTTCTTTTGAATTAAAGGTTTCAATAACTTTTTCATCTTCTGTAAAAGAAACATTGCTTGGATAAAGCTCCATTAATGCCTTACTCTTTGCAACAGTTAAATTTTTTACCCCTTTTATTTGTCTTGCATCATTTTCTGCTTGTGTGATTTGTACAGGATCTCCCGTATTCATTGCATTCCTAAGACTTTGAAACATAGCTTCATTTAACATTTCTAAATTTTCTTTTGTTTTAACAATAGAATTTTCAGTCACTTTTGAAGTAGTTACAAATATAACAGTAATGCTACTCAATGACATTAAAATAAATAAAGCAATAATTATTTTATTGCTTATTTTTTTTGTTATTATTTCAAACATAGTCTCAGCCTTTTCGTTTAAGTGAATTTATTATATAATTAAAACTATTTATTAAATATTAATTAAATATTAAATTCTAAGATTTCATAAACAAAGAGCGCAACAATGATAGTCGGACTTATAGGTAAAATAACAAAGAAAGAACCAACATTATTAAATATAAATGTTAATGGTATTATCTATGAAGTTTTTGTTTCTTTTAATTGTAGTTCAAAAATTATTTCAGATGAAGTTAAACTTGAAATAACTCATATAATAAGAGAAGACTCACAATCTTTATATGGATTTTTAGAGTTGAATGAAAAAAAACTTTTTGATACAGTTATTAAAATAAATGGTGTAGGTCCTAAAGTAGCACTTGCCATTTGTTCAACTTTTACTCCCGCATCTTTTGCACAAATAGTAAATGAAAATGATGTTTCAATGCTAAAAAGAGTTCCCGGTCTTGGGCCAAAAGGCGCAAGTAGGATTTTAGTTGAACTTTCAGGATTTATTATAGATTCTCATGATGGAAGTACTGATTCTTCTTTGTCTTCTTCTTTTGAAGCAGCACTTGCTCTTGAATCTTTAGGGTTTAAAAAAGATATAGTCTCAAAAATTCTAAAAACTTGTACTGGTTCAACAACAAGTGATTTAGTAAAAGAAGCATTAAAAAAATTACAAAAATAAAAAAATATATTTATAAAAAAGGAATTTGATGAAAATAGCTATAGTGTTTGGTGGAGTAAGTTTTGAGCATGAAATATCAATAGTAAGTTCAATTGCTATGAAAGATGTATTAAATAAAGAGTTAGTATATTTGTTTTTAGATGCATCAAGAGATATGTATCATATTCCTACTAATATTATAAAATCAAAATTATTTAGTACCGGTGAATATAAAAAATTTGATAAAGTTTTTTTCCAAAAAGGTGGCTTTTATAAAAAAGGTGGACTTTTTTCAAAAGATAAAGATGTAGATTTTGATGTTGTTTTAAATTTATCTCATGGTGGAGATGGAGAAGATGGTATTTTATCATCTGTATTAGATTTTTATGATATTCCTTTTATTGCTCCTAGAACTGAGGCTTGTGTTGTTAGTTCAAATAAATTTTTGACAAAAGGTTATGCTTTTAGTGTTGGGGTTAATACTTTAGATTATAAATATTACACAAAAGGTGATATGGTTTGTGTTGAAACATTTCCTGTAATTTTAAAGCCAGTTAGACTTGGAAGTTCAATTGGTGTTTCTATTGTAAAAACACAAGAAGAGTTGGAATATGCTCTTGATGTAGCTTATGAGTTTGATAATGCAATCATAATTGAGCCTTTTATAAGTGGAGTAAAAGAGTACAATTTAGCTGGAACTAAAGTAAATGGAAAGTTTAGATTTTCAATTATTGAAGAGCCACAAAAAGCAGAATTTTTAGATTTTGATAAAAAATATTTAGATTTTTCAAGAACATCTAAAGCTTTAGAAGTTGATTTGGGCGAAAAATTAAATAATGAAATAAAAGAATCTTTTAAAAAAATTTATAACACATTGTTTGAAGGCTCGATTATTAGATGTGATTTTTTTGTTGTTGATGATAAAGTATATTTAAATGAGATAAATTCAATTCCTGGATCTATGGCAAACTATTTATTTGAAAATTTTGTAGAATTATTTGAAGAAGTTGCTTCTAATTTACCTATAAAAAAAGATATTCCAATTACTTATGAATATGTAAATAAAATTCAAGCTAGTAAGGGAAAATAAGCCTTGGCAACAAAAAATTTAATTGTTGATAACAAGAATTTTGATATTTCCTATGAAATAGTTAACCCAGCTTGTACAAAAGATATAATCTTTTTACATGGTTGGGGGTCAAATAAAGATATTATGAAAAATGTTTTTTCACCTTATTTAAGTGATTTTAGGCATATTTATATTGATTTACCAGGATTTGGAAAAACAGTAAATAAATATCCATTAAAAACCAGTGATTATGCAAAAATTACTGATGAATTTTTAAAATTATTAAATTCATCAAAAGATATAATTGCAGGGCATTCTTATGGTGGGAAAGTTGCTACTTTATTAAATCCACAAAATTTAGTACTTTTAAGTAGTGCTGGAATTTTAGAAGAAAAACCTTTTGATGTTAAATTAAAAATTGCTCTTTCTAAATTTTTAAATAAATTAGGTCTTAGCAAAATTACAAAGTCATTTAGAAGCAAAGATGTAAACACAATGAGTGAAAATATGTATGCAACTTTTAAAAATGTAGTAAATGAAGATTTCACATCGCACTTTTCAAATTTTTCAAATAATGCTTTGATATTTTGGGGAGAAAAAGATGTTGCGACATCAATACAATCAGGTGAAAAGATTGCATCTTTAATAAAAAAATCAACATTTATATCCTATGATGGTGACCATTACTTCTTTGCCCAAAATGCAAAAGATATCAGTGAGAGAATAGAAAATGGAATACTTTAATATTATTACACACATAATTTTAATTATGAGTTTAGGTTGGTATTTAATTACTAATCTTCAATGGTACAATTATAAGCTTGACAGAGTTGTATTTAAACACCATAAATGGCAGTGGCATATAACTTATTTCCTTTCTCCTATTGTTCTTTTTTATATAATTCCTGAACCATATTATGCTATTTATTTTTATGTTATTTTTATGGCAAGTTTTGTTTTATGGAATAAAAAACTAGATAGAACATTAGTTTTAACTTCAAGGGTAAAAAGATTTTTAGTCATTTTACTTTTCTCAATATTTGCAATGACAGCACTTTGTTTATCAAGTCCTTTTTGTACAAATATACTTGTTTTTATACCATTGATTTTGGCTTATGTGATTTCTACATTATTGGAAAAAATGTTTTTTATCTCTTTCAAACACAAAGGTAAACAAAGAGTTCATAGTATTGTAGGACTTAAGACGGTGGCAATTACTGCATCATATGGAAAAACTTCAATCAAAAACTATTTATACCATGTTTTAAAAAATAAATATAAAACGTATAAAACACCAAGATCTGTAAATACAATTGCTGGAATTGTACTTGATGTAAATAGAGATATTCCTCTTGATACACAAGTTTATATAGCAGAAGCGGGAGCTCGAGTTAAAGGTGATATTGAAGAAATAGCAATGTTTTTAGAACCACAAGTTTGTGTTATAGGAAGTGTTGGTCCTCAACATATTGAGTATTTTAAAACACTTGATAATATTATTCATACAAAAATGGAGATTTTAAAATCACCTAGAATGACAATGGGATTTGTTCACGAATCGGTTCCAATAAAAATATATCCTACTATCACAAAATTTCCAAATAATTTGCATATTACTAAAAGTAATTTAGATGGTATTTGGTTTGATGTTGAAGTGGCAGGTGTGATTGAACATTTTCATGCACCAATTTTAGGGAGTTTTAATGCTATAAATTTAACAGCTGTTATTTTAGTATCTCATTATTTAGGAATGAGTATTCATGAGATTAAAATGGCCTTTGAATCACTTCCTCAAGTTGAACATAGACTTCAAAAAATAGAAGCAGGTGGTAAAATTATTATTGACGACTCTTTTAATGGAAATTTAGAAGGAATGTTAGAAGCTGTTAATATTTGTTCAAATCATTTAGGAAGAAGAGTAATTATAACTCCAGGACTTGTAGAATCAACAGATGAAGCAAATATTCTTTTAGCAAAAGCTATAAATGAAAATTTTGATTTTGTAATATTAACAGGAAGTTTAAATACTCATTTATTAAGTTCTAACATTGATAAAGATAAAGTATTTATACTAAAAGATAAATCTTTAATGGAAAATACACTTGCAAGAACTACAAGAGCTGGTGATTTGATTTTATTTGCAAATGACGCACCAAACTTTATATAAAATTAGGGAAAATTATGGAACATTTATACGCACCTTGGCGATATGATTATGTTAGTGAGGATAAAATAGAGGGTTGTGTTTTTTGTCACATCGCTAATAATTTAGATGATGAAAAAATGCAAGTTTTATTCTCTGATGAATATTGTTATGTTGTTATGAATAAATTTCCATATAGTCCAGGTCATATGATGGTAATTCCTTTTTTTCATACTTCAAATATTGAAGATTTAGAAGATGATGTATGGATGCAAATGAGTATTAGAGTTAGACAAGGTGTCAAACTTTTAAAAGAAGTTATGCCTTGTGAAGGTGTAAATATTGGAATGAATCTAGGACGTGCTGCAGGTGCTGGAATAGAGCAACATGTTCACTATCATGTGCTTCCAAGATGGCTTGGAGATACTAATTTTATAAGTACAATTGGTGGAACTAGAGTTTATCCGGCTTCATTTGATGAGATTCTTAATAAACTAAAAAGTAACGCTTCAAAATACTTTATCTAAAATTTTACTTAAAATAGGACATTAATTGTATTATTTAATAAAATATGGGTTATTATGCCTTTATGGAAAATATACAATTAGAAAATCAAAATATTTTTTTTGCAGGTCGTGGTGATAAAATTGATAAAAGTGAATTAGAAAAATATCTAATTCAAAAGGGTTCAGTTTTAATAAATTCAATAAATGAAGCTACAATAATAATTCAAGGTAAATTTACACCAATTCATTTAGAAGATACAATTTACGACTTATCAAAAAAACAAGTTCAAATAATACAAATTGAGAAATTAGAAGAAGAGTTTTCCTCAAATTTAGATATAGACTCAATTTTAATGGCAATAAAAATATCAAAAGACAATGAAAGATTAATCAAACTTTTAAATAACAATTTTTTTAGTGATGATAATTTTGTCAAGCTTTTAAAATTATATGATTTTAAAAGTGATGATATTTATGATAGTGATGACAATCGAGATGTTTGTACAAAAATAGTAGAGAGATTTTGCTCCCTTATTGAAACAAATCACAATATTCAATATGCTCCAATTGGTGTTTATTATACAGCTTTAGAAACTACAAATCCAAACCTTTTAGATGTTATTTATAATATGCCTGAATATTCAATCTCAGCAAAAAATGCTCAAGAAGATCAACCCATAAGTTTAAAAGAAGTAGTTGCTTTAAATCCGAACACTTCAAAAACTACACAAAACCAAATATTAAGAAATAGTAAAGTTAATGAGTTGAAGTTTTTGGCTTTAAATGAATCTATAAATTTGATGATTCAGCAAAAACTTTTTGAAAAAAATATAGAAGAGATAAGTCTGTCATTAATAAAAGCAAATAACTATGATGATTCTTTTATTGATAGATTTTTAAATAATCAAAATCTTAAAAAAGAGTTTTTGAAAAAAGCAAATTTAACACAAGAATTATTTGATAAACTTTATAAAGATATTGATGATATAAATACTATTTATTTAAGCTCAAATCTTAGTTTAGATGAAGAGATGATAAATAAACTTTTTGAAAGAAATATAGATAATGTAAATATAAATTTACTAAAAAATGCAAATTGTTCAAAAGAAAAAATAGAAGAGTTTTTAAAACTTCAAGATAAAATTTATAATATTTCAATAGCACATAATGCTAAATTACCAAGTCAATTATATTTATATTTATTTTCACTTGATGATTATGATGTAAATTTATCTTTAGCTCAAAATATATCAACTCCAAAAGAAGTACTCAAAAATCTATCAACTTTAAATGATAAATATATAAATGAAACTTTATGTGCAAATATAAGTACACCAATAAATATACTTTTACAGTATCAATATGATGGTGGTTTAAAAAATATTATCTCAAATAATGAAAGTTTTAGAGAATTTACAAGAAAAATGGTAGGAATGTAAAATGAAAGCAAGTGCTTTAAAAAAATCATTAATAGCAATGATAGATTCAAAAATTCCAGTTTTTGTTTGGGGAAGTCCAGGTGTTGGAAAATCTTCACTTATTAAACAAATAGCAAATGATAAATCTATGGAGTTTATAGATTTAAGACTTTCCTTACTTGACCCAACAGATTTGAGAGGTATTCCTTTTTTTGATGCAGCAAATAAAAGTGCAGTTTGGGCAAAACCAGAGTTTTTACCTGATTCAAATAGCAAAGAATTTGGGATACTTTTTTTAGATGAGATAAATTCAGCACCTCCTACAATTCAAGCAGCAGCTTATCAGCTTATCTTAGATAGAAAAATAGGTGAATATACACTTCCTATTAATTATGCAATTGTTGCTGCTGGAAACTATGAAAGTGATAGGGGAGTTACATATAGAATGCCAACGCCTTTGGCAAATAGATTTGTTCATCTTGATTTTGAGTTAGATTTTAGCGAGTGGAAGTCTTGGGCATATGAATCAAAAATTGATAATAGAATTATTTCTTTTTTATCATATAAACCACAAAATCTTTTTACCTTTGATACAAAATCAAAAGAGAAATCATTTGCAACTCCACGCTCTTGGTCATTTGTAAATGATATTTTAAATTCAAATTTGCAAATAGAGTTTTTAAAAGATGTAATAAGTGGAGCAGTAGGAATTGAGAGTTCTGATGAATTTATGAATTTTTGTAAGGTTGTAGATAAACTTCCAAACATAGAAGAGATAATAAATTCAAATTCAAATGAAGTTCCAACAAATAATTCAGTTTTATATGCTTTATGTACGGGTATTGTATATGCTTTAAAAGAGAAATCAAGTGTTGAGTTTGTAACAAATATATTAAATTATTCACTTGAACTTCCAAATGAATTTTCAGTTATGTTAATACGAGATTTACAAAAAGAGGGCATTGATGTTGAGAGTTCAACATCTTGGAAATCTTGGGTAAATGCAAATAAGTTTTTAATAGGCTAGGGTAGAATAAATGAAGCAAATAGAAGAAAGAATTTCAAAGGTTAAATCTACATTGATTATTGAACAACCTTATTTTGGTTCTATTGCTTCATATTTAAAACCTATTTTAAATGAAAATATTAAAACTTTTAAATCTTCTACAAATAGCTTTGAATACAATGATACTTATCTTGAATCTTTATCAAATGGACAATTAGCTTTTATTCTTACAAATAGTGCAATGCATCAAGCTTTTAATCATAAAAATAGATTAGAAAATAGAATGCCATGGCTTTGGAGTTTGGCAAGTGATTATGCAATAAATTCTTTGCTTGTCAATAATGGTTTGGAAATTCCAGAATATATAAACTATGATATAAGATTTGATGGTATGAGTGCAGAAGCTATTTATGCAACACTTGAAAATGAAATAGATGAAGATAAACATACTCCTGAACAAATCTCGCATATAAGTTTTGAAAATCAATATGAACTTGAAATTGATGATGAAGAATCACTAATAGACATGAGTGAGCAACTCTTAAATAAAGCAAAACTTCAAGGTGATTTGCCTTTGGGAATTGAGATTTTTGTACCAAATTTATTTGAAAGTAAAATCTCTTGGGAAGATGAACTTTATCAGGTGATTGAACAATCTGTAAAGTTTGATTATAGGTTATTTCCTGCTAATAAAAGATATTTAAGTTCTGGAGTCGCACTTCCAGCTCTTAGTGGAAGTAAAGCAAAAATTGTAATTGCAATAGATAGTTCAGGTTCAATTGATGGAAGTTTACTATCACGGTTTTTAAGTGAAGTTGAATCAATAATGAATACTTTTACAAACTTTCAAATAGATTTATTAATAGCTGATGCAAAGGTTCTAGAACATCATATCTTATATGCAGGTGATGAACTTTCATATAATATAAAAGGTGGAGGTGGAACAAATTTTGAAAATACTTTTATTTATATTGATGAAAATATAGATGATGTAAATCTTTTATTATATTTTACAGATGGTTTTGGAAAGTTTCCACAAGATGAAGGAAATTTTGATACTGTTTGGATTTTGACGAAAGAGAATTTAAAATTGCCTTTTGGACGAGTAATTTATCTATAAAATAGTAAAATAAAAACTTATTATCTAAGGAGTTATATATTTATGAAAGAGTTTATAAAAAAATTCTATTCAAACAATTTTGTTTACAATGGAAAAGAAAAATTATCAAAATTAACTATTATGTTTATACTAATATTAAACATATTTATTTTTATTACAATAGGACTTGGAATTGATTTTCAAGTTAAAGTATTAAATAGTCCCACCGTTACTTATCCTTATAAATGTCGTGATGTACTAAATAACAATCATATAAGTGATTTTAAACAATATTTTTATATGAAAGAAAAGTATGATAACTATTATTATGAAGAAAATTATCAAGAAATAAAAGATTTACAAGAAGATAGTAGATGTGTTTTATTAAATGAAAAAATTGATTTAATCAAAAAAGAACACAATATCAAAGAATTAATAGCTTTATCAAATAAACTATTAAACAATCAAAATAAAATAGATAGTGAATTATCTTATATAAAAGAAAACTACAATACAGTTTTATTTGAGAAAATGAGTTCTCAAACTCAAGATAAATCAATAATTAAAGATGATTTATCAACTTTGAATATTAAAGAAAAACATGATTCATATATAAAAGCATTTGAAGAGATAAAAAAAGAAGTAGAACAATTAAATAATAACTTTGCAAAATCAAAAAGTGTAGAAGAGTTAGTATCTTATGTATCTACAAATAAAGAACAAATAAATCAAGATATTGAATCTATGAATAAATCATATAGTATAAAAAGAGAGTTAGTTACCTTGGCTTTTTTATTGCCATTGGTATTTGTGTTTTTTTATATGATGAAAAGATATTTAACAAAAGAAAAATACATACTTTATATACTATTTAAAAACATTCTAGTCGTTAGTTTAATCCCAACTATAATATCTCTTATTAGTTTAGTATATGAACTTTTACCTAAAATATTTATGGAAAAAGTATTAAGATTTTTTTATGAATTAGAAGTGCCATTTGTGGTTTATTATTTTGTAATTGTAATATTTATTTTTATATTTGGATATTTAATAATTAAATTACAAAAGAAATTTAAAGAAGAAAACAATAGATTAAAAAATAATATCATCACAAAAGTTGAATCTTATAATAAAAATATTTGTAATAATTGTGGGAATAGGGTTGATTTTAATACTATGAATTTTTGTCCTTGCTGTCAAAATAAACTAAAAGTTAAATGTGACTTTTGCCATCATATGACTATAGAAGGTTTGGATTATTGCTTACATTGTGGAGAAAATATACTTTTAGAAAAGATAAATCCTATTGATATTTAAATAAAATATTTTGAGAGAAAAACTCTCAAAATATTAAAGTTCAATCTCCAAAGCAATAGGACAATGGTCGCTTCCCATAATTTCATTCATAATATAAGCATTTTTGATATTGTCTTTTAAATCTTCACTAACATAAAAATAATCGATTCTCCAGCCAACATTATTTTCTCTTGCATTTGCTCTGTACGACCACCAGCTATAATGCTCAGGTTCATTACCAATAATATGTCTTAAAGTATCTATATATCCATGAGAAAGAAACTTATCCATCCATTCTCGCTCCATTGGTAAAAAACCTGATGTTTTTTCATTGGCTTTTGGTCGAGCTAAATCGATTTCTTTATGAGCTGTATTTACATCTCCACAAACTATGATTGAAAATCCAAGTTTTTTTAGGTTTTCACAATGTTCTAAAAATCTATCATAAAACTGCATTTTATAAACAAGTCTTTCTTCTTTACTTTGACCATTTGGAAAATATACATTAAAAAATGCTATATTTTTATTTCCTAAAGTAAAGTGAACTTCATTTATTCTTCCTTCATCTAAAATATCCACAGTAGGGCAGTTACATTCAAATGTAGTTTCTATGTCCGTAAATAGGGCAGTTCCACTTCTTCCTTTGATTGCAGATGCACTTGCTGTCATAGTTTTGAACTCTTTATTGAAAATCGTTTTTGGGATTTGTTCTTTCATTGATTTTGTTTCTTGAA
>OBMA010001334.1_pt1 | contig 15038 bp, 19 predicted proteins | sample 1539141 | NCBI WGS metagenome assembly OBMA01 (sample SAMEA3991484, study PRJEB22521) | metagenome | biome: anthropogenic terrestrial biome; feature: sewage plant; material: raw primary sludge | place: Sweden | collected 2012-09-26 | reverse complement strand
ACTTATTGCTATAACACCTGCAACAATTGGAAATGAAATCAAATTTACTACATTATCATACTCCGGCTTCAGCTTTTTCCGGCCACCGCCGGGCTTCCGGGGTTTATATGCTCTTTTCTCTCCCATAATTATTCGTGCAGTTCCAGCGGCAGTCCGTCCGGGTCATGGAAGAAAGTCATCTTCTTGCCGGTATAGTCATCCACACGGATTGGCTCACATTCTATACCTAATTCTCCCAGCTCTTTCACTGTCTGTTCCACGCTATCAACGCAGAACGCAAGGTGACGCAGGCCACATGCCTCCGGACGGTTCACACGCTTCGGCGGGTTTTCCTCAGCGAAAATCTCCAGCTCTGTGTATTCATTGACACGCAGATCTAGTTTCCAGTCCTTACGCTCCGGGCGATAGTTTTCTCTGATAACAGAGAATCCCAGTTTGTTTACATAAAAATTCTTTGCAGCTTCGTAGTCAGATACGATGATTGCGATGTGGTGTATTTTAGATAAATTCATTTTTCTCACACTCCATTTCATTTAATTTTGTTCTTCTTTTATTTCCGTTATAAACTATATAGCAGCCTTCAAAAAATACCGTGTGAACTTCTGGAGTTCAGTTTGTCCACACGGCATTTATTTTTTCTTGGTTTTCTTGTTTATTTCAGCTTTTCCAGAATCTCATCCGCGCTCATACCGCTTGCCAGCAGCTTCTTCAGCACTGCTTCGGCTTCAGCCTTCTTCGCTTCTTCAGCGGCCCTAGCATCTGCCTTTGCCTTCTTCGCTTCCAGAGATGCCACTTCTTTTTCGGCCTTCTTCAGAGCAGTCTTCTTCTCTTTAAGTGTATTCTTCTGCTCCTCGATTGCTTTCTGGATGGATGTGATCTCAGTGGTTAAGGTTGTGATTTGTTCTTGTTTTTCAGCTATTGGGGATGCGTAGTCGTTATTGGTTTTGGGACGGTTCTTGCTACCTTTCGTTCTGGGCATAGGTGATAACCTCTTTCCATTTTAATGGTTTAAGTGTTATAGATTGTTGGGGTGAGGGCAATGTGCTCACACTTTTTTCAGGTATTTCAAAACAACATTATAATCATTCCATAAACGCAACTGCTCTCGGATGTCAAAATTATCTTGCGTAATAATTCTGCTCAGTTTCTCGTAATTTCCGGTTTCCATTCCAACATAAACTGGACTCCATGTTCCATGAAATTGATCCCCAGTGATATCAATAATAACGTGCTCATCGGTAATGAGCCAAGCATGATTGGTCATTTCTGCTTCATAGTATCCATTCCTCTGGCTTGTGTGAATCCTGTATTTTTCCCACAAATAAAAGCCAAGCAAGTCACATGTGTCATCGCAACAACCACCTGGAAATCTATGCATTCGATCTCGAAAATCAAATTCTCCGTTTGTTTTCGCTGCTACAATTGCTTCTCGAAAATGAAATGCAATCTGGTAAAGTTCATTTTCTCCCACAGTGCTCCTCCCATAAATATCTTTTACGGTTGTGTAGAAGTACTTGGCTCAAGTCTAAAAGCACGATCCATAAAATCTAATATTGCTTCATAGAATTTCATCACATCAGCATATTCAATGTATAACTGAGAGTCTTCTTCTCTATATCCAATATTAAATTTATCACATTTCGGCTTGAGATCATCTTTAATTCGTCCGCCATTATGTACAACCATATTTCGGCAATCACGAATTGTAGTAATATACTCCCAACTCGGATCAGCTTTAAAGCCGCTTATGCCAACCACATCCTTTAAGTATTTTGCCGCACGTTCCAATCCTGCGCCTTTTACATCCTTAAGTTCTGTGGTAAGCTGCCCCAACTCTTTATGTATCCGACACAGCGTATTAACAGCTTCTTCAAGTAAAGAAACCATCGTTAATAATAACGAATACTGTGTCAAAATATCTACCCTGCAGGCTTGAAGAGTCCCGCTCGTCATTGCCCAACTTTCAGTTCTAAAATCGTCTCTTTCTCTTGCTTCTTGCGCCATATCTCTGTACGCTTTTGTGACAAGATCAATCGCCATTTTATTATTATCAATTACACTTTTGAAAGGATAAAAATCACAGTGTGCAAGATATAACGCCATATCGTCGGCCTTATGCATATCGTAGCCATCTATTGTCGGAAACAATACATTACCTTCGATGCTATTGTAATTTGGCATGCTTTTTTATTCCTTGCCTTTATCTTTGTATCATTCTCACATCTCAGCCGACCATAAGATCGTTGCCTGCTGCTCACCACGGAGAGGTGTGTGATTATCAGAGCAGCGTAGGGAGCTATCGCTCCCAGTATATCACAAGTCTGCAAATAAATCAGCCTTGTACACGCCATTTCTTCTTGAAGTTGTCATCTTCCTCGTAGGTCAGCTAAATATCACACCACATACAGAATTCGTGTTAATTTAAATCTCTTTAACACAGCTGTGATAATGCTAGCTACTCCCACCGCACACAAAAAGCTAATCATAACCTGTACTATCGGCGGCACCTTGCCGTTCAGCGGAATGATTGTCAAATATATAATCTGCTGATGGAACAAATAAATTCCAAAACTCCTTTTCTTGAATTCGTTCCACAATTTTGATTTTTTTGCATTGATCAGTTTTTCAGTAATCTTTTTTACAGTGTAGTATACAAAAATCACTCCCATATACGAACACATATACCCTAAAATCAAACCAACCAATCGAACTACTGCCGATGCCGTTGTATTTACCTCAATTGTGTTGTTAATCACAAAACAAACGATTGACCCAAAGCCACTTATTGGAATGATCCACCTATTATCTGTCTCTTTTCTGTAAAGGTACGCTCCTAGGTAGTAATAACCTGCGTATTTAACAGCTGTTGAAACTTGAAAAACATTGATGCCTATCTTATCGAGCAGGTACCCCCCCCCGATAGATACGGCTACAACCACAAGCATTCCTTTAGTTGATACATGCTTTTCATTCAAGACTCTATAAAAAATGATAAACAGCAAAAAGAGCATTGGAAGAAACCACAACTGTGATGGAGCACATCCAAGAACATACTTGTATACTATTTTGGATAAGTCGAAGCCGCTATAATGTACATAAAATGGAATAACCCATGTTAACATTACACAAAAATATGGCAACAGAAGTCTTTTTCCCTTTTTCAGAATATCTTTTCCAAAATGAATGTATTTTCCCTTTTCTGTTCTTAAACAATAAAATAAAAAACCAGAAGCCATCGCAAAAGTCTAAACATGGAATGTATTCAGCCATCGAGCAAAAATTGAAAGATAGCCCGCTTCATACACAGGCTTTGCTCCATCAAACCAGCTGCCAGTAAAAAACATGCACGAATGATAAAGCACAACCGCTAACATCATTAATACTTTTACATTATCTATCGTTTCTAATCTACGCTGCACTGCTTATCCCCTCTTAACTTTCGCACATATCTTATGGATCATACTCTGCATTTTGTCACGATAAAATACCATATTAAGTACACCGACGATGACAATCCAAATAATAGCCGTTTTAACCGCAAGAAAAACCCACTCAATATATGTAGCTTCTGGCATAACAATCATTCTCGTAGCAAAAAAGCCAATTATCACTGTCAATCCATCAACGAAAATTTGCTTAGCAAAGTTTCTTAACGGCCATTTGATTAAATTTCTTGAATCATATACTGCCATCCACACTGTCTGATATCCCATTGCAACTAAGGTACCAATCGCAACACCAATCAGGCCCCAAGCCTTTACAGTTACAACAGATACTACAATATTGAGGATTGCTGCAATAATATAATTATTTTGTGTCTGTTTATAATGACCGACCGCAAGAATAATAATATTGTACGGCAGTCTCAAACAATGTACGGCAGTCGCGGCTACAATTAATGCAGCAAAAAGTGGCTGAATATAATTAGCATCATGGATACCCAATGTATATACTCTTACAAATGGAACAATCAAAATTGCAGTCAGCCCAAAAACAAACGTTGTTCCGGTGTGAATTACCCACTCAGTCCACGAAAATGTCTTATTTAACTCTTCTAACTCCTGCTTTGCCCACAGCTCACCAATTAAAGATGTAATACCATTCGTCATAGACATAAATAGCTGTTTTACACCTTTTACGACCAAAAAGTAAACTGAATAAATTGAAACATCAGATAATGTTGCAAACAAAGTCAAAACAATCGTATCAGTTCCATCAAGAATAACTGCTGCCACATGCTGTGCAATGCCATTCCACTTTTGAGTAATCGGCTCTTTCGTATATTTAATCTTTTTATCTACGCTATAATGATGCCGAACATATAGATAAATCAAAAATGGTTGTAACAAATATATAAGGGACGTAGTCAGTGTGACAATTTGAATACTGCATCCCACTCGAATTAAGATAAAGCAAGCTGCGGTATTACAAACAACAGCTAATGTCTGTGCATTATACTGAATATAACCGCGTTGATCTGCCGTTAAAAGCAAGCGATTAACAATTCCAAAAAAATATTGTGCAAAAGAACTAATAGAAATTGCCACAATCAATGTTGCTGTATAGATGAAGCCAAAGTTCTTTCCAGCAAATTGAGGATAAACAATAACCAGCACAATTACATATATCAGTAAAATTTGACCCAATCTTGTAAAAAATTTATTGGCTGAAGATATTATTTTACTGACATCTTCCTGATTTTTTTCCGCTAATGGCTTATACAACGCAAATTGAACAACCGCACCTACGCCTAGCTCAAGAAAAGAAATTACTCCCAAAAACTGAGCAATTGAGTTTACCAGTCCATTAACTTCTGAACCAAATGCATTTAAGATTAATCTCGGTAAAATAAATCCACAGATTATGGTTGTCACTTGAAAGACAAACGATGAGATTGTATTATAAAATAGTCGTTTTCCTCGCATTTTTAAATTATTCCTTTATTTATTAGGAAGCAAAATCTTCTCTCCCCATTTTAAATCTGTTTCATATGAAATGTCAGTATCAAATCCACTATTATCAAAAAAAGTTAATTCGCCAAAATAGATATTATTATCTACATCAAATAAATCAACACGAATATGGCTATATCCTTTGCAAAGGATTTTTGCTATTTTTAACATTTCATTTAGGTTTTGAGATTTTTCAATATTATTTGCTTTTTCTAGTGCTTCATGTTGATAATAGAGCCGATTCCAATTTGCATCGTAAAAATAAAAATCTGGATGTCCTTTTTCACGTCCAGTACAAACCATAATTGAATCTATCTCTCCATTAAAGCAAAAAATCTTGTAATCATTAATAGATTTTTCCACATTATTGTTGTAGTAAGAGTCAGAAATAATTATTGAACAATCGTCAGACTTTAGTCTGTCCCCCCCCCGTTAGGTAATTTGATCCACTCACCCAACTTCAAATCCCACTCTTCAGGCTTAAATCCCTCAAATCCACTACCTGTATAGAATGTAATCTCACCAAAATATACTTTTTCGTTGATTTCGTAGAAATCAATTCTTGCAAAAGGCATTTTTTCAGAAAGCTTTGCAGCCAGTTTTTTCATCAGTTCATACTGTTTTGGACGCTGAATCGGTAAAATAGCATTACCATAAACAGTGTTTTGTACATTCAGATGATTCCATGCTTCATCGTAAAAATCTTCTTTTAAACCATCTTTTGTAAAACGCTCACTACACACCATTGTCATACGCGGCACACCATCAAAACAGAACAACTTGTAATCCAGAAGATCGTCTGCCATATATTGTTCAGCAATAATTCTATGTGGAACATCTTTGTAAGGCCACTCACGTCCCATGTAGTAGAAATTATTTGACAGACTTGTTTCAATTTTTTTTCTTGCTGCATTCATATCCAAGCTGGATTTATCACGGCACACAACAAGACCGCCACTGTCATGTGTACATTTCAAGACAAATTGATCCGGCAAAGCATCAAAATCAATCTCGTCAAAACTATTCCAAACTCCAAGCGTTGGAATTATGTACTCGGCACCGATTTTTTCTGAAATATACTTTTTAACCGCATACTTGTCCACCATTGTCGTGTATTCTGGATTTCTATTGTAAAGTTTTAACCACTGAAGTTTTTCATTAAATGTTTTCGGCTCTTTTAAATTCAAAGAATAGCCCATCGACTTCTTAAATCTCATTTTCAGATATATACTGTCAGGAATCATATCTTTAATTTTCTTCATCATTATACAGCCCCCAATCTCAGTGAGATTCCACTTGGAACTTTGGATTTTTGTATACATTATTACCAAGATATCCCACATCAGAAATCTGATACTTATTCTTCCAAAGAATATACGGTACCGCAATTTGATCTCGTTTACTATCAGAATTCAAAAATTCTTTCCACCATTCTGACATGAGCTTTTTGCATTCTTGACTTTTAAGATTAAAAATAATAACTGTTGCTTCCAACATTCCATATTTTTCTGGAAATCCTTCCTGTTTATATCTATTAATTTGCTCCCCTAATTTCTTTGGATTTCCCTTTCCGTAAAGTATACATGCCTCAGCTTCTTCATATATACAGTCGCGCAAAACATGTTGATGCATCGCAAATCCTGTTTTACCTTTATCTGCGGCACAAATAAGCGGAGAAATATCCGAAATTACGCAGACATTTCCATCAATATAGATAGCATAATCATATTCTGGAAAGACTTCAAAAGGATGCATTTTCAAATATCGATTTATCAAAGTTTTATCTTTTAATTTTTGGGCACTTTGTGGAATCTCACGATTCTTCCAAATATCAGATTTAACTTTTTTATCTGAAAACACGAAGAAGTCGTATCCATCATTTGCAAATATCGGATCACTAAGTTTATCATATCCACCGACGATACATGTATATACTGCTACACGAGCATCGCTTCTTATATGGCAAATATTCTTTTCTCTATCCTCAATTCTCAGATTATCACCTGGTTTCTTCCCAGGATATTTTGCGTCAATTATTTTTTGTCCTCTTCTTTTTTTTAAAATCAATGAAATATCTGAAAGATGAACTTTTTTTATAGCATTTTTTATAGAAAGTACATTTCTGCCCACTCTCATTTCTTTGCTATTTTGAAGATCAATATATTTCAAATTTAATTCTTCCAAAGATTTCATCAGCTCATATTCTAATTCCGTCATTTGTTTTCCTTTCTACTGCCAAGAAAATAATGTATTATTTTCAAAAAGTGCTCTAAATACAGATGTAATATTTGAACTGCTCAATACCCACAAGTATAATCCGCTTGCAGCCACAAATATTGTGCCGATAACAAGCATTAACGTTGTCGTCGACACCCTTGTGGTTTCTCTCTGCATCTTCATCTTTTCCCTCATATCAAAATATTGTGCAAATGCAATATAGTTTACCATAGAAAGAGAAAGTTGAATTCTAAACAAATCTGCACTAAAACTCAACAATCCAATTAAAGGAATGATCGACAGATTCATCCCAAGTGCCAACTCAATAAATCGAACATTTGATTTAATTTTTTCTTGCTCTTCCACTCTATTTCTTTTCATCCAAATATATAGGATATAATAGACGATTAAAGAGCATCCTAATATTAAGAACATCTTTACTCTGTAGTTCATAACACTCCGAAAATTATACTTCAAATCCGATGCATTAAGAACAATATTTAACTTAGTTCCTATATTCAAGAAACTAACGTTAACAAGTTTATCAATAAAAGCAGTTAGAAGACTCGTGAAAACAGTCAGTCCCAATGATAGCAGTACCATCATCTTCGCCAGCTTCTTAAGATTTATAAATTTAGGCAAAATAAAAAGCAAGCAAAATATTGAAGACAAATGGATCATTGAAGCAATTAAAATGCAACAGCAGTATTTCAGTAACCACCATTTCTTTCCTTCAAATAGAAAAACCAATCCAATATAAACCACTGAAATCGCCAATGTATATCGTACCATAACCACATCCATGCAAAATGGATACAGCATATACATTGCTAAAACCCACGCGGTATTTTTCGTATGCTTTCTTACAAAGGAAAATAAAGCCAACAAAATAAATGCACTTGCAATTATCAGAAACCCTCTGTAACTCAGTCCAAGACGATTAAAAAGTATCATAAGCTGATTATACAGCCATTCTATTTGTGAATTTAAAACCTGGTATTGTGTGTACTTTCTCAAGTGAATATTGTAATCCGCATTTCCATAACTAAACGCAAATAAAATCCACAAAAAGATTAACATTATATTACTTTGAAACTTTTCTTTGCTTAATACAATACCAGCGAAAAAAATCGCAATTGCTAAAATGTATAGCATTTTTTCACCCCTTGCTGCAAGCAGGTGACACCTTAAATCCATCAAAAAAGCCTTTTATGCTCTTCACCGCTTTTTCCTTTTTATCTTCTTCAAATAACAGTACTAAAAAAAATTGAAATATTTCTTTTAAAAACATCTTAAAGACATATCCGTTATGATATTTTCTCAAGAGATAGCTAGCATTTCGACACATATAATAGCGTCGAAATGAGCTATGATTATACAGTTCCCACTTTCTAAATCCCAAATTGATCTGCTTTGCATGACCAATTTCATGAAGCAATCCCTCATAGGCTATTCTTACAATTCTATAGCCGTGTTGTCTTAAATTAATGCATACGTCGCAATCAACCTTATCAATAAACATAGACTCATCAAAGCCGCCCACGCTCAATGTTATTTCGACATTCATCAGGCTTCCAGAGGTTATGCAATAATCAATATCTTCAAACCCTGTTTCTCTTTTCTCTAGGCTAAAATTTCTATCCACGATATTACATGTTAAACACCCAATATTTTTTTCTGGGCAATTTTCAAGGAAATCTCTATATTCTCTAATTAATCCATCGGTTGACACTGAATCTTGATCTAATGTTAGCACCCACTCATAGTGCTCTTTCTGAGCTTTCCTTAAAATACGATTCAATGCTTGTGCAATTCCAAGATTCTTACTATTTTCGAGAAGAATAATGTTAGGTAAGTCACAAATCAAGCTCTTAACATCCTCTAAATTACTAGAGCCGTTATCTACCAATATTACCATTGGTACTTGTTTCCTTATATGTTCAATATTTTCATTCAATCTTTCAATTTCTGGATTGAATAGGACTATGCCAGCACAAATATTCATCTTCTCGCTCCTCTATCTTACTTATTACCTTATCTTTTTTCTAATTTTAAAAAGACAATTCAGTCTGTACAGTCTTCTATATATTTTAATAGGTACAGAATACCCTTTGCTTGCACCGCCCGAAGATACATTTCCCCCATGTCTTCGATATTTAATCAACGGTTTATCTATCAAAGAAGTTTTGAAGTAACATTCAGCTACTGCAGCTAACCACAAGTCATGTTCCATTAAATAAGCATTATCTGGAAAAGGAAGAGCCGAATCTAAAACGTTTCTTCTAAAAGCCATACAGCATCCTAGATACCGTGTTTTTATCATCAATCTCCAAAAGCCAGTTTTAATATTATAATCCTTAATTCTTGATTGACTTATTACCTGCTCATTTTCATTTATAGTGATACAATCGGACACAGTAAAGTCACAATTAGCTAACGCTGCAATTGTTACTTTCACTTTATCAGGCATCCAAATGTCATCTTGATCTGAAAGGAAGATTATATCTCCGTCGGCGTGCACCAATGCATTCTCAAAATTTCTTACAAACCCATGATTATCCCCATGAATATAGAGTTTTATCCGTTTATCTTTATAGCTTTTAATAATTTCAACAGTCTTATCAGAAGATAAGTCATCCGAAATAATTAGCTCATCCCCTTCTCCCAACTGCTGAAGAATGGAGTCCATTTGCTCCCGAATATATTTTTCACCATTGTACGTTGCCATACACACTGATATCATACTTCTTGCACCTTTACCCACTTTTTATTCTCGGTTTCAAATTTTTTTAACACTTTTGCAGGTGATCCTGCCAGCAAGGTATTATCAGGGAAATCTCCCCTCACTACTGAATTGGCTCCTACCACACAGTGTTTACCCAGATGAGTACCAGCTAAAATAACTGCTCCATACCCAATAAAACAGTTGTCTTCAATACAGGTATCTTTAACTATTAATGGTTGCTCTAGTGCAAGTAAATTTTCCTCATTGAATGTATGATCACAGTTTGAAATAAATACATTTCCAGAAATGGTCACATTGCTTCCTATTTTGAGTTTGTTTTGAACCGCCACAGCATGAAAATTTTGTCCGATAGAAACATTATCTCCTATGATTATTTTCCCGCCATTCTGAGTTTCTGTTCGCATTCCTGGATATATGCGAACCTTATCGCCAAACAATAAATCTCTTTTTCGTGCAACGTAGCAAGGCTTTCCCATATAGCACATGCGTCCTTCTTTACCCAGAAAAGGTTTATTAAGCAACGCACGCAATCCCCATTTTATTTTCTCGCTGTGCCCCCCCCACATACAGTTTTCTCCTTTCTTTAATGCTCGGATAAATATCAATCAATTTTTTTATTCGATATAATCTTTTTTCAATTTTTACTCGCACCGAATAGCCCTTATTAAAGCCACCGGAAGATGCGTTCTTGCCATGTCTTCTATAATAAATCAACGGCTCATCAATTAGACTTACTTTAAAGTATGCAAACGCTACAGCAGCGAGCCATATATCATGCTCAACCAAAAAGTCATTAGTCGGGAAAGGAAGGGAAGCCTCCAAAACCTGTCGATTAAATGCCATGCAACATCCTAAATATCGAGATTTCATTAGGTGTCTCAAGAATCCCGGCTTGACATTAAACTCTTGAAATCTTGACTGTGATAATATTTGCATGTTAGGATCAACAGTTATACAATCATGTGTTACAAAATCCACATTCTGCAACGCTTTCATAACAACATCTACCTTATTATCCAGCCATATATCATCTTGATCCGCCAAGAATATATATTCTCCCTGTGCTAAACGCAGTGCATTTTCAAAATTATGTGTAAACCCATGTGTTCCAGTATTTTTCACCTATCGAATTCTTTTGTCACCAATGGATTCTATCACCTGCTGCGTTGTATCCTTTGACCCATCATCGGAAATAATAATTTCATCATTACATCCTATCTGTTTCAGAATCGATTCCAGCTGCTCTCGAATATATTTCTCTCCATTATAAGTTGCCATGCAAACCGATATCATTATGCCATCTCCTTTCTCAAATCAGAAATCATTCCTGCACAACGGTTTTTTTCTGAAATAATGTTTTCGTTGGGACATATCTTACCATTTACTGTCCAATCGACATCAATGTCTGGATCATCAAATCGAATACTCTTGGCGCTTTCAAATGAGTATATCTCATCCGTAAAATATTCCATTTCGCTATTTTCTTCCAGTGTTATAAAGCCATGTGCAAACGTTCTTGGCACTAGCATCAGCTTACAATTATCTGCTGAAAGTACATAGCCAACCCACTTTCCAAAGTTTATACTGTGTGGATCTATATCTACGCCCACACTATAAATTGATCCGCTTACACAACGTACAATTTTCATCTGCTGAAATGGTGCAGCTTGATAGTTAAACCCTCGTATCACACCTTTTTCTAAAGTGAGTGAATGGTTTAGTTGAACTATTCTTTTAAATCCGTATTTACTTAATTCATCGGCATTTATCTGAACAGAAAACCAGCCCCTATTATCATTTATTTTCTTGTTCTCTAGTAAAATGCAACCGTTTTTCTGTTCCAATACAACCATCTATTATGTCCTCATAGTTTCATTTCTCTAAGCCAATTCCGAAGAGAATACTTTTCATATACTTCTTTATCTATTTCTTTGTATGCCTTCTTGAAGAAAGGTGACTCGAAGTCAAATGATTTACCATCATAAACATAAATGTTTTCTTCATTATAAAAATCATAATTTACAATATCTTCATTTGTTGTAATGAGTTTCTTCTTCGCCCCTAATGCCTCAAGCACTCGAATTGTAAGTCCCAATTGTCCCGCTTGAGCTGAATCAAGTACACATCTCGAATCGCTATATATAGCGTTCATTTCTTCGCCCTTCAGTGATTCAAAGTGGAATTCATTATAGTGCGCATGTTTCAACTCTGGATTCATTATCTTTCTATAGAAAAAAACAATTCTCGATGGAAAGAAGTAGTATATAAACTGTTTAGGGTATACGTCCTTCAATTGGCTTGACATCAACTGAATAAACTTATATTTTTTAGGATGAGCAGTACCGACAAAGCAGAAATCATATTTAAAATCTGTCTTCTTTTGACTTCCAATTTGCTCATATTGTCTCGTAAAAAACAACGGCAAAAATTTCAAATTCTGATTTTCTTCCACATCCTTTCGATCAAACGAATAGCAACTATCAAATAAAGGTTCTATTCTCTTTATATATGGAAAATTTTTCAGTGAATCCCACTGATACAAAACATATCTTGCCTGTGGCTGTTCTTTCTTAATCTGTAATACCATCTCTTCACTAAACGAGAGTGACTGTCCAGATATTAAAAACACGACATCATATTTTTTACTACGAATAGTCTTCATTACAGTTTCAAAATATTTTGCAATGTATTTTCCAATCAAATCCTTATTTACACGAATGATTGCCTTGATAAATCCGTTTGTACTAGGTCGATCATCAAAGCAATCCACTTCATAACCCATATCTTCTAGTTCATTGCTAATCGCCTGTGGATAATCAAAAAAATTAGGCATTATTAGTAATAACTTTTTCTTCATTTCCACAAGCCCTCACTTATGCCATAAACTTCTTTTCGTTCATAATCTGTACAATCTTCCTATTATCACCCCATACAGCTTTTGAGTCGTAGGGACGATCTGGAAATACGCCATACTTCAATTTGATGCTATAACCGTTTTCTTTGATAAAGCGCTCTACACGATCTGCCAGTTTTTCAGGCTTGCCAGAACAAATATTAATAATTCCATTAATTTCATCCTGACCGACAGCAGCTGCAACCTGTTCGCAGAAATCATCATAATCAATAAAATCAAACTGATTTTGTCCCATTGTGAACGGAAACTCTGTTTTTCCCTCTTTTTCAGCAGCTGTAATTTTTGAGAAAATAGAACAACCAAACTCAGAGTGTCCCACAATATAATAGCCACGTAACCACTGCCAGTTCGTGTGTTTGCCATTAGTCATCATTGTTACACAATTGCGCAGAGCATCCTTACCAATACCATAAAGGCTCATGGGATGACAAGGCGTATTCTCATTGATACTTCCCTCAAAGAATCCAATTTCGTGCATTGTTCCCATAACGCTAATTTTATTTATTCCTGCATCAACCATCTGTTTCAAAAAATGATAGTGCTTCGGAAGATCAGCAATATGATTTTCCGAATAATGTATAAAACCATCTCTCCATGCCAAGTGAAGAAGGACATCTGGCTTATCAAAGTATGTATACGGATCTTCTATTGCAAAAAGATCGCAAGCCTTTTTCTCAGCTCTATTATCAATATAATCTGTCTTAAAATCAGCGGCAATTACATCATGTCCGTTATTTAACAGTGCAGTTACAACACCTTGTCCGAGATAGCCATTAGCACCTGTTACCAAGATTTTCATATATTCTTTCTCCTCTTAGAACTTAAATGTATCCTTCAATCCCAACCACTTCTGATCCTTATCACTCAGATTCAGTGCAGTACCATCTTCCAGTGTATATCCTTCTGCACTTGCGCTGCCCTTGTACTCGCCCTTCAACTCCAGCCATACAATGCCGATCTCCGGGTCGTTCCAAGCCATGCCACCCTCGTCATTCGGATGCCAGCGTTCATCAGAACGGACATCGGGTAATAAATCATCGGTTTATCAAAAATAGGTAAGAGCTGCTTGCTTGTCACCTTTGTCAAAGGATACAGGCGTGTGCCAGATCCTCCTGCTAAAATAATGCCCTTCATAATTGTTTCCTCCCTTTTAAATGTGTAATTATTTGTTTCTTAATCTTTCTGGAAAATATCTCTGGTATATACTTTCTCTTTTACATCATCCAGACACTTGTTATATCTGTTCGCGATAATAGCTTGGCTCTTTTTCTTAAACTCGTCCAAATCATTGACCACAACACTACCGAAGAACTTCTCGCCATCTTTCAGCGTCGGCTCATAAATGATGACAGTTGCGCCTTTTGCCTTGATACGCTTCATGACACCCTGAATGGAACTCTGGCGGAAGTTATCACTGTTGCTCTTCATGGTCAGTCGGTATACACCAACAACAACTTCTTTTTCCTTGCTCTCATCCCAGCTGTCGTTTGCTTCATAAGCACCAGCAATTTCAAGTACACGATCAGCAATGAAGTCTTTTCTTGTTCTATTGCTCTCAACGATTGCTTCGATTAGATTTTCAGGCACGTCAGCGTAGTTCGCCAGCAGCTGCTTGGTGTCTTTCGGCAGGCAGTATCCACCGTAGCCAAAGGACGGATTGTTATAATGAGTACCAATACGAGGATCCAGGCAAACACCGTTGATGATCTGCTGAGTGTTCAGCCCTTTCATCTCAGCATAGGTATCCAGTTCGTTGAAGTAGCTGACACGCAGTGCCAGATAGGTGTTGGCGAACAGCTTAACTGCCTCTGCCTCAGTAAAGCCCATGAACAGAGTGTCAATGTTCTCTTTAATTGCGCCTTCCTGCAGGAGTTCTGCAAAAGTGTGTGCTGCCTTTACCAGTCGAGCATTATCCACGTCGGTTCCGACGATGATACGGGAAGGATACAAATTGTCATACAGAGCCTTGCTCTCACGCAAGAACTCCGGGCTGAAGATGATATTGTCGCAGTGGAACTTCTCACGAACACTTGCTGTATAACCAACCGGGATGGTACTCTTGATAACCATAACGGCTTCTGGATTGTATTCGATGACCAGTTTAATGACAGCTTCCACTGCAGAGGTATCAAAGAAATTCTTCTTGCTATCGTAATTTGTCGGTGCAGCGATTACGACAAAATCAGCATCACTGTATGCTTCCTTCGCA
>OBMA010001331.1_pt1 | contig 15048 bp, 19 predicted proteins | sample 1539141 | NCBI WGS metagenome assembly OBMA01 (sample SAMEA3991484, study PRJEB22521) | metagenome | biome: anthropogenic terrestrial biome; feature: sewage plant; material: raw primary sludge | place: Sweden | collected 2012-09-26 | reverse complement strand
AGTTGATATCGCAAGCTAATAGGTCAGAGTATTATACAGGGCCGCATCATAAATTCAGGTTTGCTGCTATTCTTGGAGGGAAGTTTACAATCTTTGCTAAAGCTGCAGGCGGGACAATAAAACCAGTTACTGGATACAAAATTGATGTATCGGAGCAAAGTTATAAAGATGTAATAAAAGGAATTGAAGCATCTCCAAAAATCAAGTCAATATTGTTCATTATTTTTTGGACCATAGTTACTATATTAATCCTGGTACTAGAATATAAATATTTTTATGAAGTTTGAATTTAGTATCTCAGAATAGGCAGTAAAGTAAAAGTTGCGCGTGATAGAAAATAAAAAAAGTACAGTCCTCTGAAAACTGTACTTTTAAATAAAACTTACGTTTATGTAATTCAATTATAGCGCATAAACTCATATATAGCAAGCCTTAACGCTAGTCATAGAATTAGCGTTTGGGTAGCTTGTAATAGGTATTATTTTTAGAGACAAACTCAAAAAGGACACGTTTATGTATTTAAGAAATATTGCAATATCAGCTGACAATAAATATCGTGAGTGTAGCATACTGGGTAAATCAGTACCAGTTGATTTAGTAAAAGGCGGTAGACCAAGAAAAAGAAAAGAGAATGCAAGTAGACCAGTTCAGAAGAATCTGAATTACAGAAATGCTCAGAAGTGGTTTAGATTATCAGCAGTAGCAAATTTCAATGAAGGAGATTACACAGCTGAATTTACATTTGCACCTGAATTTAAGCCAAAAAGTGTAGAAGAATGCGAAAAAGAGATTAAAAACTTCATAAAAAGGATAAATAGGGCTAGAAATAAGAAAAATTTACCCAAAATGAAGTATTTGGGCGTAATCGAGGGTAAAACAAGTGATAATTTACATTTCCATATGATTTTAGACAATTTATTGAATCGTGATGAAATAGATGATCTATGGACTAAAGGTCGAGGGAAAAACAAAAAGTCAATAGGTTTTACCCATATCAATAAAATTAAAAGTCAGAATGGCCAAGATGGTGTGATCATCAAAGCAAACTATCTTACCAAAGAGTTCAAACTTGAAAATCAAAAAGGAAAAAGAAAATGGTTTTCCAGTAGAAATCTAAAAAAGCCAGTTGTCGAACGTTCTCAAAATTGGAAGTACACTGATTCTAAAATTGCACGTCTGCTTGAAAATGACGAACTAGAGCAGCAGTTGGAGAAAGATAATGCCGGATGGGAATTGATTGAGTTTCCTCGAAAAAACCCAGATACTCAAAAAGATGAACTGGTTAAGTTGGATATCAGAGAAAATGAATATCTGGGTACACTCATATATTATCGAATGCGCAGAAAGACATAGCGAGGTATTAATTTGTCAAGAAAAAATCAGATACTAACCAGAAAGACATTAGCTGGATTAGAAGAGCAGATGAGACTTTATCCTGAGATATCAAGACTAAAAGCAGAAGCACTACTTACATCAGAGTTATCAGATAAGCATGATATAACATGGTGGGTAGAAAAAGATAATGCTACTAAGATGATTAATAAAAAAATATCTAGAGAAAATAAAGCATATAAGTTCTATGATCAATTAGAAAAAGATATTGATAGCACAGTGAGTGGGCTTGCTCCTGAGTTACAAAGAATTATTGAAGAATGTTTTTGGGGAGAAAATAAATACTACGATTGGTCTACAATTGGGCTGGTGTATCTCGGTGTGGGGACAAGACAGATATATGCTATTAGGTATCAGATACTTGAATTGTTTGCGCTTCATAGAGGTGTGATGTTCTGATATTGGGGACAAAAAAATGAATACTTTTTTCACAAACCGAATGAAATAATAGGATAAGAAACAGATACCCCCCTATAAATAAAATTTTGTTGGGGAAATTTACGCGAAAGGGGGACAGCTTTAAAACTCTCCCTCAATTTTAAACCTAAAATATTTAGAAAAATCTTGTGAAATCTTGCAGAAATAAAATAAATCGCAAAAAATCGCAAAAGAAAGGGGCTGTTTTGTGAGTGACCGGAAAAAAGCTCAACAGGAAAAAGACAACAAAGGCAATACTTGATAAAGTCGAAGAAGGTCTAAGTGATTATCAGATTTATACAGCCTTAGCAGTTTCAAGCAGCACTTTCCACTTGTGGAAACAAGAGCACCAACAAGAATATACCGATGCCAAAGATCAATTTGCAATTAATTCGCTTGAATTAGTTGAAAGAAAACTAAATAAAAAGATTTATGGTGGGTGGCGTAGAAAAGAACGCTATGAAATTGATGAGTCTGGTAAAGAGGTTTTAGTTTCGGTTGAAAGGCAGCAGGTAGACCCGGAACTTAATGCAATCATGTTCTTTCTCAAGAATAGAGCACCTGAAAAATGGAATCTTATTGAGATAACGAAAATCAAACAAGAGGATAACGCGAATGAAAACTTGCGCAAAATCGTTCAAGATTTATCGAAATATGATGTTAAGAACTATGAACCAGAAGAGGATGAATATCCTGTACCTAAAGAATTTGATTCGGAGGAATGATGAAATACCTTAATCAAATGCTCGAGTGGAACAAGAAAAACGGATATCTAATCAATTCTGATATAAAAAAGCAAATACAAAAACAAATAAGAATTCACAAGAAGTACATATACAGATTAGATCGAGTAGAACAATTTATCGATTTTACGGAATCTAATTTTATGCTGACGACTGGTGATCTTAGATTAATTGTATTGCTGCCAACTCAGAAATGGTGGTTTGAATTGATGCTTGGTTATGACATGATCAATGAGCAGGGCGAACAAGTTCAGTTGGTAAATGAAATTTTCTTGAATGTAGGCCGTGGTACTGGTAAAAGTTCACTCATGGCTACACGTGTGCTTAACTGGATGATTCTATCAGGTCAATTCGGTGGAGAAGCTCAAGTGATTGCTTATGATAATAAGCAGGCAAAGCACGTATTTGAACAAGTGAAGAATCAAGCTAAAGCAAGCCCAATAGTATCTGAGTTAAGTGACCTCAACCAGTTTAAAAGTACAAAAACAGGATTGCAATTCGATGTAATGCTGACGAAATTTAGTAAACAGACCAATGATACTAATCGTGCTCAAGGTGGTAACACTAGTTTGAACATCTTTGATGAAGTTCACACCTATACGCATGATATTACTGAGGCTGTCAATAAAGGAAGTCGGCAAAAACAAAAAAATTGGCAAAGTATCTATATAACTTCTGGAGGAACTAAGCGTAATGGTCTATACGACACTATGATTAAGCGTTTCACAAGTGATGAAGAATTTGAAAATGACAGAAGTGTTGCGCTGCTTTATAGACTTGAAGACAAATCGCAGGTTAAAGACAAGAAAAACTGGTCCATGGCACTGCCATTGATCGGACACTTACCATCGATGCAGTCAGTAAATGAAGAATATGAACTCAGTAAGCAAAACCCAATTTTACAAGTTATGTTTTTAGCTATGAATATGGGCTTGCAGATGAATGACACTGCTTACTATTTCACAGCACAAGAATCTTTGAAACATGAGTTTGATTTATCAGTATTCAATGGCGCTAAAACTTATATCGGGATTGACTTATCACTTTCTAATGACTTGACAACGGTCGCATTTCTTTGCAAGCCAGACGACAACTATTATCTACACACAATCAGTTTCACGACTCAAAAAAACCTCGAAAATTGCGATGAAGAGCAAAAAGAGCTTTATTTGAAATTTGAAGCTGAGGACAGCTTGATAATCTTAGAATCTGACTATATCAGAGCATCTGACATCATAGCGTACATGAAAGAGTTCAAGACCAAAACAAAGTGCAGATTTACAAAAATTGGTTATGATCCTTCAAGGTATGAAAATCTAAAAGCATTAATTGAACTTTATTTTTACGACAAAGACAGTGAGAATCAAGTGCCAATTCGTCAAGGTTTCTCAATGAGTGACTACATTCAAATTTTCAAAAGTCAGATTGAGAACAGTAGCCTATTACACAATCAAGCACTTATGGAGTGGTCATTGATGAATGCAGCAGTACGAATTGGAACGAGCGGGGATGTCATGCTTAAAAAGAAAAGTCAAGATGAAAAGATTGACCCAGTTGTAGCCAGTGTCATGGCTATTCAAGTGATGGTGTCGGATGAACTATGATGCTGAAACGATAAGAGAATCAGGCTTTTACTCAAACCAAAAGTGGTTAGAAGTTAGAGATTCAATCCGAAAACGTGACAAGATGACCTGTAAAAAATGTGGAACATTTACCGCTAAGTATTACGAGGTGGACCACATTCAAGAATTGACTTGGGAGAATATAGATGATTGGAATGTCGCTTATAATCCTGATAATTTGCAGCTGCTGTGTCATGCTTGTCACAATCGAAAAACTAGAAAAGATAAGCGGTCCAATTATGACAGACTGTTTTACTAAAAAATAGAAAGGGGGCGCGTGATATTGAAATTCAATATATTTGGGAAAGCTGTGACAATCCAAAGTTCAAAGCTTGACCAAACCACTCAGCGTGCGGCAGGATGGAAAGATGAAGCAGTTTCAGCAACTAGCGGTTTCTATAATAATATTGCTGCAAAAATTGCAACTGAAATATCAAAAGTTAATTTTCAGCATGTTAAGTACAAAAAGACACCAAACGGCATTGATACTTTGACATCAATGGATGGTTCTGATATTGATGAGGTTCTGAATTGGAAGCCAAAAGGGCATCTTAATTCTGTAGAGTTTTGGTCAATTGTGGCTAGAAAACTTATGAGGACCAGGCAGATATATCTAGATCCAGTTTATGATAGCGATGGTCAATTGATCGATCTATTGCTTGCTGATGATGACATTGACACGAACGAGACAGTAAATATAGTTAGTCCGTTTTTCGTCAATTCAAACACATCAATTTTAGATGCTACGCTGAGTTCAATTGCAACTAAACTGCAACAAGGCAGGATAAAAGGGCAATTAAAAATTAACGGATTAGTTGACACTGATTCAGAAGAATTTGTTGAAAAAGCTAAGAATACGTTAGATCAAATGCAAAGAATTGGAAGTGTAAACGGCCTTACTGTGACAGATTCGAAAACCGAAGTCAATGAGTTTTCAAACTCTTACAGCGTTTTGAATGATGAAGAAATTAAATTGATCAAATCGGAACTGCTAAGCTCATACTTCATGTCTGAGAAAATCTTGACAGGCGAGGCATCTCAAGTTGAACAAATCTATTTCTACCAATCAACGATTATCCCTTTACTAAATCAATTAGAGAAAGAACTCACATATAAGTTAATCTCTTCATCAAAACGACAAAAGGTCAAGGGCAACATCTACTATGAGCGGATCATCATAGATAATCAATTGTTCAAGTTTGCAAGTATTAAAGATATGCTTGATCTCTATCATGAGAATACACAAGCGCCTATGCTAACCGTCAATGAGTTCAAAGTACTCATGGGTCTAGAGCCGATCGAAGGAGGGGATGTCTACTTGACAAATCTAAACAGCAAAATCATTAAATCATTTTCTGAATTACCGGAAGAAACAAAGGAAGGAGAAGAAACATCTTGAAAAAAAAATTAGTTGAAAATATTACGAGTTTACAACTTGGTAAAAATGACCTGAGCGAAAGTGAAGGTGACTTCAAGTTTAATGCAATAGTGGCACACGCTGATATTGTCAATGACAATGGGTTTATCTTGGACGGGGATGTTATCGAGTTTGAGCGTGAAAAATATCCTTTTCTGTTCAATCACTCAGATAATGAGCTACTTGGCGAAGTGAGGACACATTTTGATGACACTCAAAGAGCTTACGTATCAGAGATTACGATATATGAGTCTAAATCAGACATTATTAAAGCTATCAAAAATGGTGTATATGACTCTGTATCGATATCATATTACTTTGACGAGTTCAATTTTGGCGACAATGATGAATTGATCGTCAAACACGCTATTATGTGTGAAGTTAGTCTTGTGAGTGTTGGAGCTGATAGAGATGCCAAGATTGTTGCTAATGAACTCAAAGAAAAGCATAGAGCGAATATCTTAGCAGAAAATAAGTTAAGGGAGATTAAGAAAGCATATGAATAAAATTGAAAAAATTGAATTGGAAAAATCAATTAATAGTTTGGAAGCTAGAAATAATGAGCTGAAAGGCTTAATTTTGGCATCAAACTCTTTAGATGATGCCGAAAAAATGGATAATGAATTCAAAGAAAATTTGATTAAAATTACCGAAGCGCAAAATAAACTTGATAATGCAGAAAAAGGGGAAATTAAAATGCCAAAATATCTTGAAGCCAAAAACTCAGTAGAAGATTTCATCAAAATTTTACAAACATCAGATAATAAAAATGTTGCCGCAAACAAATGGAATGAAAAACTTGCCGAAAATGGTCTTGAAATCAAAGATGATACACTTATTTTGCCAAAACGTATTGTTTCAGCAATTGAAACATCTTTGACGGATACTAATCCAGTGTTCAAAACATTTAAATTGACGCACGTAGGCGCCTTACTTATCAGCCAAGGTTTGGATTCATCGGATGAAGCCAATGTCCATGTAGAAGGTACTGAGAAAAAAGCACAGTCAGCAGTATTGACTGTGGATGCCATTGATCCTCAAATGATTTACAAAATTCAAACGATCAGCGAAAAAGCAAAACGCCTAAATTCCAACTTTGATGAAATCTATGAAACGATTGTTGCTGAATTAACTCAAGCAATTGTGAACAAGGCAGTTGATCTTGCGCTTGTCGAAGGCGATGGAAAGAATGGATTCGTATCAATCGCAAATGAAAAAGATGCTAAAAAAGTTAAAAAAATTACTGCAGAAAAATATGTTGATGGCATTGAAGATGCGTGTGATTTCGTTCGTGCGACTGCTGGTATTAAGTACCTTATCATCACAAGCGAACAACGAAAAGCAATCCTTGCGGAAGTGCGTGCCTTGAATCCTAATGCGCGTGTTAAAAACAATGATGCTGAAATTGCATCAGAAATCGGTGTAGATGAACTAATCGTCTATACAGGTTCTAAAGCTTTGAAACCAACAGTGTTGGTAAATCAAACTTATCATATTGACATGGGTAGCTTGACTAAAGTTGATGCATTTGAATGGAAAACAAACGAAAATGCACTTTTGCTTGAATCGCTATCAGCAGGAAAAATCGAAAAAAATAAATCAGCTGCAGTTATCACGATCAGTACTATTTAGTACTTACCCAGTACTAAGTGGTGCTTATTCAGTACTAAGTAGTACTTAGAAAGGGATTTAATAAATGGACGATTATATCAAGCAATTTTGCGGAATCCCTGAAAAAGTGACCGTTTACGATAAACAAATTTCAGCAAACAAGAAGATGGCCGTAGCTAGATTAGAAGCAGCGAATGTAAGTACTGACGAGAAAAATGACCTCGTCAAAGATTACGTGGCCACATTCTGTCGCATACGGATGGTTACAGAACCATCTAGTGTCTTTATTCAAAGTGAAAATGCAAGGCTTGCAGACATCATTGTACTGCTTTCTTACGGAAGGAAAAAGACATGATATTCACACAAGTAAGCATTGAAATTCAAAAGATTGTAAAAAAGCCAAACGGAGCTGAAAAAAATACAGTAGAACTTGTAACGTTTATGGCCAAACAAGAGAGGATTAGTCAAACAAGACTTGATGAGTTCTCAATGCAAGGTCTGAAAAAAGTAGTCAGATATGCACTAAATAATATTGGTGACTATGAATTTGAAATATTTGATTATTTTCAAGATGAGCGTGGCATTCGCTATAAGCGTACGGTTTGGGAGAGAGATGTTAAGACGAACAAAATAATTTTAGAAGGAGTAGTCGCAAATGGTATTTAATTCATACACGGAATTTAAAAAGGCTTTAGATGCGATTGGTTTTTCAGATGTTATTTTAGGGGTCAAGGACACAATTCAAGAGAATACTGTGTACATCTCTCTAGCAGGTTCAAAAAAGACAGGAGCTGATGATTTCAGTTGGGTTATTGGCTACACGTACAATTTAGTAGCAAGTGTACCAGATGCAGACAGCAGCTTAATTAAGCAACTGTCTGAAATTTTAAGCGGTGGTCTTACATTTGTAAGCTACTCGGACAGTTCACACCTATACAACTTTAGCGGTCAGGTCTACTTACCAGTTGGCCAGAAAGGCGAAGCATGGGAGTAAAACAAGGGATTGTTGAAAAGGAAGTGGCTAAAGAATTCGGAGATGCTGTCACTCAAAAAATGGCCGAGTATTTTGAATTACAACTAAAGGCCGAAGCTCAAAAGGCGAGTAAACGAAAAGTCGTTTTTAAAAAAAAGAATGGCAAAGTATACTCATATTCGAAATATAGGAATACTGGACAACTAGCCAGTAATATCAAAATTTCCAAAAACGGAAAAGGTAAAAAAGTAAGTGATGGCACACGTGCAAACTATTCAAGTGGCTATCATGGAATGTATTTCTTAGTTGAGAAAAAAGGCGAGAGCGCAATTAAAAAAGTACTCAAAGATGCCGAAACTTATGCTGAGAGTATGAAACTTTAAAAAAGAAAAGAGGACATTATGGCTTTAAATTTAGCTTATGGCGAAAGAAAAATATTTTGGGGTAATGAGGGTCTGTTAATTGGTAAGCTTGAAAAAGCCGAAGGTGTAGATGGTAAAGTAACCGCAAAAAATATCAAACTTGTTACCGGGCTTGTATCGGTTAGTGAAATGGAAGATCAGGCAGAAACAAGCAATTTCCCTGCTGATGATATTGCAGATCATGGATCTAAAAAAGGCGCTACATTACTTCAAGGCGAAATGGTTTTCCTACAGCTTGATGAAGGTGTGGCAGAAGACCTTATGGGTCAAGTAAAATCTGAAAATGGTTTAGGAAGTATCAGCACTGGGAATTACAGTAATTTCATTGTTCAGTACATCAACAAAGCTCGAAAGAAAACGGCTGATGGTGTTGTCGATGGTTATAAAATTCTTGTGTATCCTGCTTTAAAAGCAACTGCAGATGCTACTGGTGAATCAGAAACAGATTCAAGTGAAGGTGTTGATCCAATTCAATATACTCTACCAGTGCAAGCGTCGGGGACTGCATTATATCGTAGTAAGGAAAAAACACCTGCTGTTGTTCCATATGAAGTTTGGGGAGAACAAGCAATCGAATTTGAGAAAATGATGAATGATACACCATTCATCATGTTCCCAGATACTGCTATTCCAGAAAAGGCAGCTATAGGAAAGTAGGTAACAATGAAAAAATTAAGTCCAGCGAGACGATTCAAGCTGATTACAGGTCAAGATGTAATCAAGACTTCAAAGCAACTTGAAAAATCACAAAAAGATGAAGAATCGAATGATACAACAGATTTAATGGACTTTCTTCAATACGGGCTCTATCTTGCTTTTAGTGGAAAAGATCCAAAGGAAGCGAAAGTTGAATTCCAAGAATTTGAAGAAACTCATGAATTCGATACTGAGGATCAGACATTGAAAAGCTTAATGGAAAAACTGAAAGCCACTTTCGGCTAATAAAGGGGCGATATGCAATTTGTATATCGCCTTTTGCAAAAGGAATGTTGTATGAAATTGAAAGATGCCATTAGGTACTACGAATTGACAGGGTGTGATGTATTTGATGATTTTAAAAAACAAAATCAGTATATCAGATACTTAAGCTATGATTTTGATTTGCCCAATGACTTCACAGAGGTGATTGAAAAATTATCAGATAATCTTTTAATTTTATGGGCGGATAGTCATAATATTGATGACTATCTACCAACGACTGAAGAACTTGTCAACATGTACTTATCAGGAATTCCTAAGCCTGAAAATTCGAAAGAAGACAAGACAATTGAGCAACTCGAGGTTATAGAAGCCCCAAGCAGGTTCAGAAAAAGTAAATCTGATAACAAAACATTGGATTTAATTATAAGCATTGTCAATTCAGAAATGGATCTACAACAATTCTACGAATTAGAAACAGAACTTGTGATTGACATCATGAATGAAGTGGCAGCTAGGCGAGAAAAAGAAGCTAAAAAAAGAAAACGGAAAGGAAGGTAAAATATGGCAAGTAATGCTAAATTTGAAGTTGAGATTTATGGTAACACAGCCCAGTTTGAAAATAGCTTAAAGGGCATCAACACGGCCATGAGCGCGCTAAGAAGTGAAGCTAGTAGTTTGAGAAACGCACTAAAACTTGACCCAACAAATACAACGCTAATGACTAAGTTGCAAAATAACTTAGCAACTCAGCTTGAGCAAACCAAAAACAAAACAACGCAGTTAAAAACAGAGCTTGCCGGAATTGATAAATCAACGCCAGATGGACAAAAGAAATTTCTGCAGCTTTCCCGTGCGATTCAAGATTCCGAAACTAGAGCCGGATACTTAGAAAGAGATATTAAAAATCTTGATTCGAGTATATCAAGTGGTAGTTTCAATCTAAAGTTAAAAACTGATGATGCAGAATCAAGTTTAAGCAAAGTAAAATCAGGATTTGGAAGTTTAAAGACTGTAGCTGTCGGAGCTTTACTTGAAATTGGTTCTAAGATTGCTAACACAGTGACCGGAAAATTTGGCGATTGGATTGGTGGGGCTGTCGATACCCAGAAGGCTATGATATCCCTAAAAAACACAATGAATTTTAGTGGTAATGGTCAAGATTTTGATGGCTTATCTAAGCGCATGCAGAAACTTGCACAGGACACAAATGCTAATGCTAGTGACGCAATTAAATTAGCGACAACATTTATTGGGTTAGGCGACAGCTCAGAAGTCGCAGGTAACAAGGTTGACAGCTTAATCAGAGCCAATCAAGCGTTTGGCGGTACAAGTGAAGACTTGAAATCTGTATCTCAGGCTTATTCTCAGATGTCAGCAAGTGGCAAGGTGTCAGCAGAAAATATCAATCAATTAACCGATGCTAACACAGCTTTGGGTTCAGCGCTTAAAACTGAAATCATGAAAAACCCAGCGTTGAAATCGTTTAAATCATTCTCAGAAGCATCTGAAAAAGGTGCTATAAGTGTTGATATGCTTGATACAGCCTTGCAATCATTAGGACAGGCAGGCGGTGGCGGAACAAAAACGATTAAAGATAGTTTTGATAGTCTTGATGAGACTATTAGTAATGCTTTGTTGCCCGCTTTAGACGCTATCACACCCATTGTCACGGACATTGTAAACGGTATTGCGGACAGCATACCAAAGGTTATTGAGTGGTTTAAACAGCTTTGGAAGGCGATAGAAAACACTGGAGCGATTGACATTTTTAAAAATGCGTTCAGTGAAATGGGAGGGCTAATTAAACCAGTTGTAGATGCGGTCGGGGATTTTATTTCAAAGGGCGATGGAACAAGTGGGATGATTGGTCTGATAGCAGGAGCAATTAAAAACTTGGCTGACGCAGTAAAAATAGTTGCAGATGTAATCAAGTTTACAGTTGATTTATTGACTGGCACAGGTACGGCAAGTGATATAGCAAGGTCAGCGGTGGTTGGCTTAACTGGTGCTTTTGTAGCTTTCAAAGTTGTTTCAGGAATCATAAAAATCGCAACAACAGCAATGGCAATTTTCAACGCAGTGATGGCTTTGAACCCAATCATGTTGTTAGTCATGGCTATCACAGCACTTGTTGCAGGGTTAATCTATTTCTTTACTCAGACAAAATTGGGTCAGGAAATATGGGCTAATTTCATATCATGGTTGCAGATGGCATGGGAAGGAATTAAAACATTCTTTGCAGGATTGGGTACATGGTTTTCTGAATTGTGGACAGGTATTACAACAACAGCAAGCGCAATTTGGCAAGGTATCGTGGACTTTATCGGCGGTATCGCAACAGCAATCATGAACTTTTTCGCACCTTTTGTTGACTTTTTCGCATCAATTTTTGGATTGGTCGGAGCAGTTGTAGAATTGGCATGGCAGTTGATTTTAGCGGGTGCAAGGCTTGTTTGGGGCGGTATTACAACAATTTTTGGGGCGCTTGTTGGGTTCTTTACCCCTATTTGGAATGCAGTAAGTTCAGTTGTAAGCACAGTATTCAGCGCAATCGGTAACTTTGCATCAAACGCATGGAATGGCATTGTGTCAGTGTTCTCAGCGGTTGGCGGTTGGTTCTCAGGTGTATTCAGCGGTGTGAGTAACGCAGTGTCAAATGTATTTTCAGGCTTTGGACGATTTGCGCAAGATGCTTGGAATGGTATAACTGGAGTTTTTGGTAACGTTGGCAAATGGTTTGCTGATATTTTTGACGGTATCGGTAGAACAGTTAGCAACGTTTTCAAAGGCATCACAGACACCATCGAAAAAGTCACAGGCACAATCTCAGGAATCACGGACAAGGTAAAAGGACTTTTTGGCGGTAGTTCAGTTGTATTGCAAAGAGAATTTGCAGATTTGAAAGCGAGAGGTCTAACTCAAAATAGCTCATCAGTGACAAACAAATACGAAAATTCTTTTACAATAAACGGCGGTAGAAATGATGATCCAACTGCAATTGCACGTGCGGTTCGAAGAGAGTTTGAACTCGGGAGGGCTTAAATGGTAAGGCATTACAAAATACACACTAACATTGATGGATCTGACAACAAGATTTTAGACATGACGAGTGGAAAAATAAGATTTTACCAACCATCTGATTTGGGATTCACTGTCAATACAAATGTTTGGAATTCGCACGGTATTGGCATCTTTGGAGATAGCACAATTAATCATCCATCAATAGAATTTAGACTTGAAACTTTTGGGGATACACTCGAAGAAAATTACAAAATTTTCAATGAGTTTATTACTCTGATATTATCTCAAAAATATGTAACATTAGAGTATACCACTGAAATTGGATCTTACTTTTCGGATATTAAATTATCTAAAGTCAGTAAGAAAGAAGGTTACGGGTTCAACGGAGCTTTCTCAGAAACGATTTCATTTGATGTTGTGGCAATGTGGTATACATATGAGCAACTGAAATTCACAAAATTTAAAAATCCTGAATTCAACGACAGGACAAAAATATACACTAATTCACGGTACACGTATACTGATAGTGCCTATGTTTATACAACCGAAGATAATATCGAACGCTTCAGTAAGTGGCTGATTGAAGAAAATATTTTCAGTTTTGTGGCCAGAATCATACCATCAAATTCGACTGAAAAGAAATTTGGAGTAAGATTTCTTGACGAAAATGCCAACGAGTATACAAGCATCATTTTTAATATGGCGAACAAGCCAGATTACATACAATTGAACACAGATGTTAATGACGAGTATTACCAATCAGTGACTAATGGAGTAGCTGTCAATATGTTTTCTGCTTTGGATTTCCAGAAATTCAGAACGAGAATTTTTAAAAAAGGTACGATGGAACTGGTTAATCTTGAAAGCGTTGAAATGAATGTCAAAAGAAAGGTGGATTTTGTTTAATGCTTGAGTTCAATTTATATGATAATTTCAATCCAAACAATGCGACTGATTTTAGAGTAAAAGCCCGTGGTGTAATAATGAACTATGAATTGTGGCAAACAGGTTATAAATATACAAGCACAGCAATCCTTTCAATCAAAGCAGAAGTTGGGGATATCGTAGAAATACTAATCAATGATAGTTTCACAATTGCTACGAGTAGCAGCGCTAACGAAGTATTATTTCTGAACTTAGTGTACATCGTCACCGAAATAGATACCGAAAATAAGGCCACTTTAAAAAATTATTTTTGGGCAATGATCGATGGCTTGGAAATTCCAACGTCAGTATTAAGCGGATCTAGTTTATCTGTTTTAAATTTACTAGTGAATAAAAAGACTGTAAGTCTTATATCTGACGGCTTAATCGTAAATTCAGGGGAATTATCGCAGCAAATTAAGTACAATCGAAAAAGCGACTCAGACACAGCAGAAAAGATTGCTAAAGATATGTTTAGGGTAATAAAAAGACAGCCTTTTATCGTAATAAGAAATAATGAGGTAAAAACAGTGTTAGCATCTAGAGATTGGACAAGGAGGACAATTTCGACAAAAATTGATGAAGTCCAGAACCCATCTATTGAGTCGGAAACTCTGATTCAGAGATCTAATTATAATCTACTGAATGCATATATAAAATCAAATGATGCATATCCGTCTTATCCCAAAACATATACTATTGATGATGCTAACAATGTAGTTGATCTTGAAAATTATATAGGTGATGGCACTGACTTACCTAAGCAAAGGCTTATTAAGACATCATTTTTTGACGAAGCACCAACCCTGCCTGAAATAAAAGCGCTCATAACTAAAGACTCAACCGTTGTAAACATCTTTTTCAATCAAATAAACTTATCGCCGCTTGTCGTGAATGATTTGGTTGACGTGTACTACAAAGGAGAACTTTTCAATGGTTATATCGCTGATCGTGCTTTCTTTGAATCTGATGGCGGGCTTAGAAATGAAAGATTATTGTTTATCGAAGGAGGTTGAAATTGAAATATTATGCAAAACTTGGTGGACAATATAGCATTGATGATTTCATTGATGTGGTTCAATTAAGGCTTGATCACAATGAAATTTTACCTGGTAGCATAACCAAAATTGATAGAAACACAGTACTGATCGATACACCTTTAAATTACAAGATAGGACAAGGGGTATCAATCGGAGGTTATGAAACTGGTGGAAAGGGGTTTAGGCTAACAGAAGTATCAATTACAGATAATCCGGTTTTCGAAGATGCGAAGATCACAAGACGGATTTATAAATAAATTAAAGAGATAGGAGAAGTAATGGCTATAAAAAACTACACATTTCTGAGTCCGTCAGGGACAGAATTTCCGGTCAGTGCTACCGCAGATAGACGATTATATTTAATGCTAAGCGGAATGGATTACAGCACATTTAAGATAGCACATTGGGTGTCACCAACAAATACTGGTTTAAACAGAATCTATACAGATACAAGCCTTGTAGTGGCAGGTGCGTACTTTGAACTAAAAGCACACACCGTCACGCTAAATGCCAATACAACTAACTTTGTACACGCCAATATTGAT
>OBMA010001330.1_pt1 | contig 15057 bp, 10 predicted proteins | sample 1539141 | NCBI WGS metagenome assembly OBMA01 (sample SAMEA3991484, study PRJEB22521) | metagenome | biome: anthropogenic terrestrial biome; feature: sewage plant; material: raw primary sludge | place: Sweden | collected 2012-09-26 | reverse complement strand
AGGTACTTCAATATTAGAAAAGAAACTGTATGGTATAATGATCAACACAATGACGGATGATGGTCAAGGTACACTTTATATTTCCACATTTTCTCAAGGATTATGTGCCTATAATACCATTACGGGACGCATTAGGACGTATGATATGCTCCATAAGAATAATAAAAAGGGTTATTTGGCTAATAACTGGATTACTTCAATGATGATTGATTCCAAAGGCATGCTTTGGATTGGACATTCGGCAGGAGTATCCTGTTTTTATCCTCGCGAAAACAGCTTTAAACACTTTGGATGGAATAGCATTCTTTCAAATACATTAGGGGAAACATTTTGTGAGACCCCCGAAGGAAATATACTTATTGGTACTGATGCAGGCTTATATCTCTTTGATCGTAATAAGAATAAAGTTGATTACTTTCCCGGATCAGAACAGTTGCGGAATAAGATTATCTGTGGTATCGTATATGATAAGAAAGGTAATATATGGTGCAGCTCATCTATGGGACTTTGGGAGTATATTAAAAAAGAACATCGTTTCATTAGTTACATCAAAGGTAATGGCTTATCAGATAGAGAATATTATAAGGGAGTATATCTCAAGGCAAAAGATGGACGTGTCTTTTTTGGTACGAGTGATGGTCTGACTACCTTCTATCCTGAACAGATAGGTAACAATCGAACACAATGTGGTCAGGTAAAACTTACGAACCTATTTATTGGAGATAAGATGGTCAATAACACCACTACTTCAAATGGTGTACATATCACAGACAATGCAGTAGACGAGGCAGATCATTTCACCTTCTCATACTTAGATAATACATTCACTATGGAGTTCTCATTACTGAGTTACAGTCATGCAGAAAACATCCATTTTGAATATAAGATAAGTGGCTCTGACACTTGGGCTCAAACTGTTGATGGATCGAATTCTATTGTATTCAATCATCTCCAACCAGGATCTTATTTACTTGAAGTAAAGGCCTTTGATAATGGAGTATACTCCCCGGTGAAGGTTTATCATATTATGATCACTTCTCCATGGTATAGCAGCACGGTGGCATATCTCTTTTATTTTATACTGTTTATCTCATTATTCTTGTATGGGTTATATATCTACAATCGTCATCGTCATCAGGAGTTATATGAAGAGAAAATGCAATTTCTTATCAACACGACTCATGATATTCGATCTCCGTTAACCATGATTCTTGGACCTCTTCAGAAACTCATGTCTAAAGGTTTTGACAATGAGACAAAAGAAGAGTTAAATGTAATCAACCGTAACGCTCAGCGTATTCTACGCCTCGTTAATCAGATCTTAGATATTCGTAAGTTTGATAAGAACCAGATGCAGCTTAGATGCGAAAAGACTGTTATGGCCAGTTACTTGGCAAACATCTGCAAAAATTACGAACTCCATGCCAAAGAAAATAATATCAATTTCACTTTCGAACACGATGAAGATAATGTCGTAGCATGGATTGATCGTATTAATTTTGATAAGGTCATCACTAATCTCCTATCGAATGCGTTTAAATATACACATGAAGGAGGCGAAATTAAGATGGAGTTGAGTACTTGTACTGATACAAAACTAGAGACATCTGATGGCAGATGCATGAAAATTTGTATTTATGATAATGGTATCGGACTTAATAAAACAAAGACAGAAAAGATATTTGACCGTTTCTACCAGGGTGATAACTCACGTAATATTGGAATACAGGGGACTGGTATCGGGTTAAATCTTTGTAAGATGATTGTTGAGATGCATCACGGAACAATCAAAGCAGAGAACAGACTAGATACTATAGGATCCTGTTTTATTGTCACCCTTCCTTTAGGAAAGGAGCATCTGAAAGAAAAAGACCTTCTAGATCCTGATGAAGATTCTGAGTCAGCTACAGGCAAAAAGATATACGGAGGAACTAGGAAACATCGTATTCTTGTTGTTGATGATGATGTTGATCTTGGTGCATATATCAGTGGAGAATTGTCAAGCTACTTTAGATTTACCATCAAATCAAACGGGAAACTGGCTTTAGAAGAGATTCTGAAAAATAGCTATGATCTTGTTATTTCTGATGTGATAATGCCGGAGATGGATGGCTTTACTTTAGTGAAAATGATCAAAGGTAATCCAAATATTAGTCATATTCCGGTCATTCTTCTTACCTCTAAAACAGATATAGATAACAGACTTGAAGGAATTGAAAAAGGCGCTGACGCATATATAGCAAAACCATTTAGTATGGAGGAGCTTCATGTCACTATAGATAATCTTATCAAAAACATGCAACGCCTAAGAGGAAAATTCTCTGGTGCTCTCATACAAGAAGAAAGAATCAAAAACAAAAATATTGATTCAAACAATGATTTGTTAATGGATAGAATCATGAAATTTGTTAATGAGAATCTTTCTAATTCAGATTACAGTATTGAACAGATGGCCTCAGACATAGGTTTAAGTAGAGCTCAACTACATAGAAAGATGAAAGAGATTACAGGCGTTTCCGCTAGTGATTTCGTACGAAACCTACGTATGCAACAAGCAGCTAAATTACTTAAGGAACGTAAGGTGAACATATCACAGGTCGCTTATGCCGTAGGGTTTACAAATGAAGCTCATTTCTCTACTGTATTCAGAAAACATTTCGGCATTCCACCTTCTGAATTTGTAAATAAGAGTCAAAATGATACTTCTGAATAACATTTTGTAACTAAGAAGTTTGATGATGTAACATATTCGCATAATTCTGAAACATAACGAAATGAGACTTTCAAAAATAAGCAGTACTTTTGTATCGTTATTAAGTTAATACCTAATAAAAAGTTTTGATTAGAAAAATAGTTAGTAATAAGTATGGTTTATTGGGCAGATGTACGTGAGTATCTCTGCCCAATTTTGTTTTTAGCATATATACATAATAAGGTAGAAACAGAAATTGGTGTTTTGTTTACTTCATGATCGTAAACACCTTGTTTTCATTTGACAAAAACGTATTATTGAAAATCTCTTTCGCTTCCGAAAGAAGTTTTTCTTCATTCTCGTATCGGGCACTGTAATGTCCTAATATCAGCATGTCGGCATTTGAGTCACGAGCAACTTTTGCAGCTTGGGCAGCCGTACTATGATAATATTTCTTTGCCCGTCCTTCATTATCATTGCCATAAGTAGATTCGTGATATAAAGCACTAACATCTTGTATCATCTTATGTAGATTCGGCATATATGCAGTGTCAGAACAGTAAGCATAGCTTCGTATCGGATCTGCCGGAGATGTTAAGCTAGAGGCGCTAATGACTTCACCATCCGGTGTAATCCAATCTTGCCCCTCTTTGATGTTGTTATAAGCATACTGTGGAATTTTATAAAAATCAACCATATCACGCCGTATGTGTGGCAATGTTGGCTTTTCTTTGAATAGAAAACCGCAACATGGCATACGATGACGCAGTGGAATTGTTGTAACAGTAAGGCTGCGGTCTTCGTAAATGACTTCATTTGATGTCGTATCTATAGAATGGAAACGAACTTCATATTCTAGTCCTTCACAAAAAGCTTTAAGTTGCATATCCAGAATTGGACCAAAGTCTGTCGGAGCATATATATCTAAAGGTGCAGTACGTCCCAACATGCCAAAAGTGGATATCATTCCGATAAGTCCAAAACAATGGTCACCATGAAGATGTGAGATAAAAATATTATTAATTCTTGTAAATCTTACCTTTGAACGACGTAGTTGTATCTGGGTTCCTTCACCACAATCCACCATAAACATTTTTTCGCGAATAGATATTATCTGTGATGAGGCATAATGATGCAAAGTAGGTAGAGCACTTCCGCACCCTAATATATAGACTTCAAATTTTTCCATTAATTATTTTATCTTCGACGACTAAATTGATGATTTTCATTTGGATTTGATATCGTAAGGGAATCATTTCCTAAACTTTTTATCTCGAAAGTGTCAACTGTTTCATTGTCATTCATACTTCCTTCGTTGATGTATGTCAAAAGTAACTTTCCATTGAAGATTCTCCAGGTTTTATAAGTCACAGTATTCTCTATACTTGTTGCAATACCACTTTCTTTGATAGTCAGTCCTTGCATCGAGCTGCCGTCTAGAGGGTTGGGCTCTACCCAATTACCAAGCATTGAAGATAAATTAATGACTTCAATCGCAGATGAATCTGGAGCAAGAAGAACTGCCATTTTATTCATAGCTTCCAATCCACCAAATACCATATTGTTATCTCGAGCATGTTCTATCGAAATATTCAGAGTGTCACCATTATCGGTTATGAGTTGAAGGGTATTCATCGCTGTAGCTTCTCCACATATACCATATAATGTCTTATCTTTATCAACTAAATCGGCAGCATTAACTGTATCGGAGTCAACCTCAGGTGTCCCACTTTTCTTTCCACCGCAACCACTAATCATGAATGTGGAAAATAGGCATACTATTAATAACTTAAAGTATTTCATATCCATTGAAAAATTAAAGTGTTATTAGTTTATTTTATCTCTTTCTCTAGTTCTTTAGCTTCATTCCATAGTTGATCCATCTCTTCTAATGTCATATCCACCAATGGCTTACCAACTTTTATAGAGTGTTGCTCAATATAATTGAATCTGTTGATAAACTTTTGATTTGTATATTCTAGTGCAGTATCTGGATTAATATGATAAAGTCTTCCGGCATTGATGAGACTGAACAGGAAGTCGCCGAATTCTTTTGTAGAATTCTCTTTATCATTTTTTTCCAGTTCTACCTCTAGCTCATCAAGTTCTTCACGAACTTTCTTCCATACATCAATCCGATCCTCCCAGTCAAAACCTACATTTCTAGCTTTGTCCTGGATGCGATATGCTTTTATTAGCGATGGAAGTGCAGCAGGAACACCGCTCAACACACTCTTATTCCCATCTTTTTCCTTTAGTTTTATCTGCTCCCAACTTTGTAATACGGCCTCTGCTGTATCAGCCTTTACATTGCCGTAAACATGAGGATGACGAAAAATCAACTTATCTGCAAGTTGATTACAAACATCAGCTATATCAAAATCACCATCTTCACTGCCTATTTTTGCATAGAAACACACATGCAGAAGAACATCTCCCAGTTCTTTACATATATTTTTCTTATCATTTTTTATCAAGGCGTCACATAACTCATATGTTTCTTCTATTGTATTTGGCCTGAGACTTTCATTAGTTTGTTTTCTATCCCATGGACACTTCACTCTCAATGTATCCAACACATCTAACAATCGTCCGAAAGCTTCTATTTTTTCACTCTTTGAATGCATATTATCTCAATTAGTTGTGCAAACATACAACTTTTTCATTGATTTTTAGTACATTTGCATCGATTTTCTTAAAAAATAGTGTAAAATAAGAGATAAAATGGAATTAGCAAGCAAGTACGACCCACAAGACGTGGAATCGAAATGGTATCAATATTGGCTTGATAACAAGCTTTTCAGTTCAAAACCCGACGGTCGTGAACCATATACGATAGTTATACCTCCCCCAAACGTTACTGGTGTACTTCACATGGGTCACATGTTGAATAATACAATTCAGGATATTCTTGTTAGACGTGCCCGTATGGAGGGTAAAAATGCATGCTGGGTACCAGGTACAGACCATGCTTCAATAGCTACCGAAGCAAAAGTTGTTAACAGACTTGCTGAACAGGGAATCAAAAAGACAGATCTCAGTCGTGATGAATTTCTTAATCATGCTTGGGATTGGACCCATGAACATGGTGGTATCATCTTAAAACAACTTAGAAAATTAGGTGCCAGTTGTGACTGGGATCGTACATCTTTTACTATGGACGAAGTTCGTAGCAAGAGTGTTCTTAAAGTTTTTTGTGATCTTTATCAGAAAGGACTTATATACAGAGGAGCACGTATGGTGAATTGGGATCCCAAAGCACAAACTGCACTTAGTGACGAAGAGGTAATGTACAAAGAAGAGCACAGCAAACTGTATTACTTGCGTTATACAATTGTTGAAGACTCTTCAAAATTTGCAATTGTAGCAACTACCCGCCCGGAAACAATCATGGGTGATACAGCGATGTGTATTAATCCTAATGATCCAAAAAATCAACACCTTCGCGGTAAACATGTTATTGTACCTCTTGTAAACAGAGTAATTCCAGTCATCGAGGATGATTATGTAGATATCGAATTTGGAACAGGATGTTTAAAAGTTACTCCGGCTCATGATATTAATGACCATGCCTTGGGCTTAAAACATAATCTTGAAACAATAGATATCTTTAACGATAATGGAACCATAAGTGAGGCTGCCGGCATGTATGTTGGTCAGGACCGTTTTGCTGTCCGCGATCAAATCACAAAAGATCTTGTGGCAGCAGGTCTTATGGAGAAAATCGAGGATTACGACAATAAAGTCGGTTTCTCTGAGCGTACAAACGTTCCTATTGAGCCAAAATTATCTACTCAGTGGTTCCTCAAAATGGATCATTTTGCGAAGATGGCACTTCCTCCAGTCATGGATGATGAGATACAGTTCTACCCAGCAAAATATAAAAACACCTATCGCCACTGGCTTGAGAATATCAAAGATTGGTGCATAAGTCGTCAACTTTGGTGGGGACATCGAATTCCAGCCTATTATCTTCCAAATAATGGCGGTTTTGTTGTTGCAGAAACTCAAGAAGAGGCTCTAAGAATGGCCCAAGAGAAGAGTGGAAATAAAGATTTAAAGATTAGTGATTTAAGTCAGGACAGTGATTGTCTTGATACTTGGTTTTCATCTTGGTTGTGGCCTATCTCAGTGTTTGATGGCATTAACAATCCAGACAATGAAGAATTTAAATATTACTATCCTACAAGTGATCTTGTAACTGGACCTGATATTATATTTTTCTGGGTTGCCCGTATGATTATGGCAGGATATGAATTTAAAAATACGCAGCCGTTTAAACATGTATATTTCACAGGTATCGTACGTGATAAGCTTGGTCGTAAGATGAGCAAGAGTCTGGGTAATAGTCCAGATCCAATCGTCCTGATAGATCAGTATGGAGCAGATGGTGTACGTATGGGTATGATGCTCTCTGCACCTGCCGGTAACGATATCTTATTTGATGAGAGTCTTTGTGAACAAGGACGTAACTTCAACAATAAAATATGGAATGCATTCCGTCTTGTTGAAGGTTGGGATGTTGTCGATGAAGAACAGAGCGAAGCAAATCGTATTGCTACGGAGTGGTTTGAAGCTATCTTGAAGAAGACCAACGTTGAAATTAATGATCTGTTTAAGAAATATCGTATTAGTGAGGCGTTGATGGCGGTTTACCGTCTCTTCTGGGATGAGTTCTCCAGTTGGTATCTAGAGATGATAAAACCAGTCTATGGCCAACCTATTGATCGTAAAACATTTGATTCAACACTCTCCTTTTTTGACTCATTGCTAAAAATGCTTCATCCGTTCATGCCGTTTATTACGGAAGAATTATGGCAGCATATTTATGAGCGCAAAGACGGCGAAAGCATCATGAGCCAGTGTCTTAACATAAAAGCTCCTACAACAACAGAGACAAAGCTAGTTGATGATATAGAAAATGTAAAAGCTGTAGTTTCCGGAGTACGTACTATTCGTAACCAAAAGAATATTACGCCTAAGGAAAATTTAGAATTACAGGTAATCAATGAAAATCCTTACGAAGGATATGAAAGCGTTATCATTAAGATGGCAAACCTTAGTGAGATAAATGTTGTGAAAGAAAAGAATGTAGGTAATGCCGAATTCATGGTTGGAACATCAGAATTTGCCGTTCCACTAGGAGATCTTATCGATGTAGATGCTGAGATTGCAAAACAGGAAGCACAACTTCAACATTTAGAAGGTTTCCTTAACGGTATAAAAAAGAAGCTATCAAACACAAATTTTGTTGCTCATGCACCAGAATCTGTTGTTGCTCTTGAGCGTAAGAAACAGAGTGACAGTGAGGAAAAGATTGCTTCAATCAAAGAAAGTTTAGCAGCGCTGAAGAAAAAATAAACTTATATAGATGTCTATGAAAAGCCCACTTGATCAAATCTTGTGGGCTTTTTTTATATAAAAAAAATGTGATTACTTCCAAAGATATCTCTTGCCTAAGCTTGAAAAACGATTGGAAATAATCACAAAAAAATTGATTGTCTCACGACAACCAATCTTTATTAACCTTAATAATCTAATACCATGAAAAACACGGTGCAAAAGTACACATAATTTTTGATTATGCATAATTTTCGTATGTAAAAAATATGTTTTATAACATTATTTAAATATTTTGCCGTTCCATTTAATCTCTTTTGGAATGCAAATACCTTCTAATTCTTTTTTATCCTCTTTTGATAGCAATGGTTTTCCAAGAGAGAAGGTCATAGAATAATCTTTTTCAGATAAAGAAGCTTTCATCATGACAGGATCAATAAATGAACGTATTGTATTGTATCTTGCAGTTGTCATGGTATCAGGTTTTATCCAGAAATTGTCAAATGAAGGTATGGATAGATAATCGCTGGCGTTTAGTTCTTTCCATTCTGTTGAATAGAAAGTAATATTGCTTTCAGCTTCAGGCCCATAATATGTGAGAATCTGACAGATGATTTGGGTACTGTCACCATCCTTGGAGATATATGGCAATAGTTTCATTTCCAGATGCACGCTTTCACTAAGCTGCATATCTAGATAATCATCAGTAATAGTGATTAGTTCGCTGTTCTCATCAAACACATTTTTTACAATAGCGTTCATCTTGCTTGCCTTAAAATCAATACAGTCAAGTCTATTGTTTTTTGTTAGATATGGAATCAGTGAATCCGGCATATTGACAAACACATCCGTCATCTTCACACTGCCATAACTCGATAAGAAAGTTATCGATAAAACAACTGTTAGTATAAATTTATATTTACGCATCATATAGTGTTATTAAAAAGTAAAGGCGAACGTTGTGATAGTCCGCCTTCACATTTATATTCTTAAATCTTATCCACGACCTTCTCGTAGATCTTTGACTCTGACAGCTTTGCCTTCACTCTGTGGAAGTGTTCCTTTTTTCACTAACTTCACACGCGGTGTAAGTAAGATCTCGTCTTTAAGCTGGCGCGAAATCTGTTTACGCATATTATCCAGTTCAGGATAGTTATCAGTATTGAGCCCGTCGAGTTCCACTTCTACAGTCATGATATCATTATCATTCTCGCTATCGAGAGTGATAAGATAATTACTGCCTAGTCCAGGGAACTGAACAAGAATCTTTTCTATTTGCATTGGGAAAACATTGACCCCTTTAATGATAAACATATCATCAGTACGTCCCTTGATACGATCAATACGACGGTGAGTACGTCCACAAGGACAATCTTCAGGAATAATTCGTGTAAGATCATGGGTGCGATATCTTAATAAAGGCATCATTGTACGGTCAAGAGTTGTTAGTACCATCTCACCTATTTCTCCATCAGGAACAGGTTCGAGAGTATCTGGATCAACAATCTCTATGATAAAACAATCTTCCCAAATATGCATTCCATACTGTTCTTGACATTCAAAGGCAACTCCAGGACCGTTCATCTCAGTCATTCCAAAACTGTTGTAAGCCTTTACGCCGAGCATTCTCTCTATTCTTTTGCGTTGTTCGTCGGTATGTGGTTCTGCACCGATGAACAAACGTTTTAATTTAGTTGACTTAGGGTCGATGCCTTCCTCTTGAAACACTTCCGCCAGACGAATAGCATAACTGGGAATGGCATGCAGACAAGTCGTTCCAAAATCTTGAATAAACATAATCTGACGTTTGCTATTACCTGCTGCTGCAGGAACCGTCGTACATCCTAGACATTCTGCACCATACTGGAAGCCTAATCCTCCAGTAAACATTCCGTATCCTGAACTATTCTGAAAGACATCCGTATCTCTTGTACCAACCATATACATGCTACGAGCAAGGAGGTTAGCCCAAGACTGAATATCATGACGTGAATAGACAATAACGGTTGGATGACCAGTTGTTCCACTTGACGAGTGTATACGGATAGCATCTTTCATATCACCACCCACTAATCCGAAAGGATAGTTGTCGCGTAAATCCTGTTTTGTCGTAAACGGGATTTTTCTGATATCATCTACATTTTTAATACTGTCAGCTGTAATTCCGTACTCTGCAAAACGCTTTTTATAGAACGGAGACTGCGCTGAAATGTCTATCGTTCTTTTAAGTCTCTCAACTTGGAGTTGCTCCAATTGATAACGGGGCATAGTTTCTATTTCCTCTTGCCAATATTCGTTGTTCATTTTTAAAGAATTAGGGTTTTGCGGGTACAATGTTACTGATTTTTTATGATATACGCAATATTTTGAAGTAAAAATAGCTTAATAAGGCTTTTTTAGCCTATAACTTTGAATCGTGCAAATTTCAGAAGCAGTTGTTTTACACCTGTATTACGAAATTGCACGGTAGCCTTCATATTCTCGCCTGTTCCTTCGACCCGTGTAACACTGCCAATTCCAAAACGCTCATGTTCGATAATATTTCCTTCTGCAACCAATTGAGACCCACCTTGTGACGTCAGGTTATTACTGTTATTTAATTGCTGATTGTTCTGGTTCGTATGACTTATCGGTTTAAAATTCTCACTTGGAGAGGTTGTTGTGTTAAGAACCGTTTTAAATATCGATTGACGTAATGAGGGATTAACACTTTTTTCTTTCTTAGGTATTGAATCCATATCAACATTCCTAACCAAGTTCGAGTCAATATCTTTAAGGAAACGACTTGGAGAGTCAAACTCCATCTTACCGTAGCGGTAACGATTCTCAGCGTAAGTGATAAAACAGTGTTTTTCTGCACGTGTTATGGCAACATAAAAGAGTCGACGCTCCTCCTCTATCTGTCTCATGCTGTTCAAACACATGGGACTTGGAAATATATTCTCTTCGACACCGACAACAAATACCGTGGGAAATTCAAGTCCTTTTGCACTATGGATTGTCATCAGTGTGACTTTCGGAGTATTTGCATCTTTATCACTATCGAGGTCTGTTAGGAGAGATACTTCTTGGAGAAAATCAGAAAGGAAAATCTCATGTTCTCTACCCTCTTCTTTCCGTGAGTCAACAAAATCCTGCATTCCACTGAGGAACTCATCTATATTCTCTTGTCGTGAAAGATTTTCTGGGGACCGATCGCAATAGATGTCATCCTTGATACCACTCTCATTGATGATTCTGAATCCCAAGCTGTAAGCATCTTCTTGAGTATAAGCTGATTGAAATGACTCAACAAGAGAACGGAATGCTACGATTTTCTTGATCGTTCCTGTATTAAGCTCAAGATTGACCACGTTAATATCGGATATGGCATCCCATAAACTGATCTCTAACTGTTGAGCCCTATTGATTATTTTGTTGATGGTAGTAATTCCTATTCCCCTTGTCGGGTAGTTGATGATTCTCTTAAATGCCTCTTCATCATTAGGATTGGTCACCATCCTGAAATAAGATATTACATCCTTGATCTCTTTACGTTGATAAAAGCTTAGGCCTCCATAAATACGATATGGGATATTACGCTTACGCATAGCCTCCTCAAAACTGCGACTTTGTGAGTTTGTTCTATAGAGAATTGCAAATTCATCATATTCACAATGTTCTTTGTTGCGTATCTTTTGGATATAATTACATACGATCAGAGCCTCTTCAGTATCGCTATATGCCCGATGGATGGTTATAGGTTCACCTACATCATTTTTACTATAAACCTGTTTCTTTATTTGTTCACTATTGTGACTAATAAGACTATTTGCAGCTTCTACAATACGCTGAGTGGAACGATAATTACGCTCCAGTTTAAATGTCTTGGCATCAGTGTATGCTTTCGTAAAATTGAGGATATTATCTATCTTTGCACCTCTGAAACTATAGATGCTCTGAGCATCATCCCCAACCACACAAACGTTCTGATTGTTCTTTGTCAACATGATAACGATAGAGTGCTGTGCATAGTTCGTATCCTGATACTCATCAACAAGAATAAAATGGAATCGGTCAGAATATTTCTTGAGGATCTCAGGAAAGCGTGAGAATAAGATGTATGTAAACAATAACAAGTCGTCAAAATCCATTGCATTAGATGTATGGCAACGATCGTAATACATCTGATAGATATCCCTTAACGCAGGCATACGTGATTCAGTATCGTATCTGAAAAGAGAAGGATCTTTAGCGTATGCATCAGGCAATATCAAGTTATTCTTTGCCATACTTATTCGCCCTGCCACCGCAGCTGGTTTATAAGTCTTTTCATCCAGTCCCATCTCCTTAATAATACTCTTCACTAGTGAACGGGAGTCAGTAGCATCATAAATGGTAAAGTTGGAGTCGAAACCAAGATGAGAAGCTTCTGCTCTTAATATACGAGAGAATATGGAGTGAAAAGTTCCCATCCAGAGATGTGAAGCAACCTCATTCCCCACTTGACGGGCAATACGGGTTTTCATCTCTTTAGCAGCCTTGTTCGTAAACGTCAGAGCAAGGATATTATATGGTTGTAAGCCATTTTGTAAAAGATAAGCTATTTTATATGTTAGTACACGAGTCTTACCGGAACCAGCTCCGGCAATCACGAGTGACGGGCCCATATTATACATCACGGCAGCACGTTGACTGTCATTAAGTTCATCAAGAAAATTATCAGTCATGATTATATTTACTTTGTTATTCGCACTATTCTAATTCCTGTATGCGATGGGTGTTTTTTGAGATACTGTCCTAACGTCATTGATTCTTCCACTACTTGATGATGAATCAGTGACGCATTCAATAAATGTAAACCATCTTTATGCCATACGGCAATGCCTACATGAGCTATATCCAGACCATCTTTTGATGTGGTGATAGCAATGATGTCACCATCCGATACAGCGCGTAAGCTTTTCACGTTTCTTTCTATGAGTGACTTGGGTATATATTTATATTTCTGTCCTTTAAGAGCATTCTCATCTCTTCTGATAACAGGAACATACTCAGGGTGTAAAGTCAGTGAGTGATATAATGAAGCGTGAGTGCTCATAAAGTGCAAATCGATTGTTTGAGTAGCAGAAAATGGAGGATTCGGAGCTTGTATCTCAACTACCAATTTCTTATGTTGATTATCTTCTATCCATTGAGTGAAATAATGCAGACGAGAGGTATAGTCTGTAATAGACCCACCTTTATAACGCAGAGACCTAAGCACAGAACAGTAGTCATGAAAGGTAGAAAATCTACGTTGCGCACATATTGTTAAAGCCGTCACATTCTCAACCAGAGTTGTACAATCCATCTGACGTAGATTCACGATCAGATGTTCATCATCGAAGATGTCCAAAGTACTTGCCACATAAGGAATATTGAGAAATTTCCGAGCAAAAAACAGTTGGAAATTGGTCTGTTTTGGTTGTAACTGAGCTTGTTTCAACATCTTTACTACCATTATTGAATCGGATTTACGATATGTGATATTGCGAGCCTGGATATAAGTAAATGAGGCTAATAATAATAGTAATACGACTGATTTCTTCATTTTATATCTAATTTGGTGCGAAGATACAAATAATTTATTACTTTTGCAAAAAATGTGACTCCCATCATGAAAAAGATTATATTGACCTTATGCTTTTTGTTATCAATAACGATTCTGATAAAAGCACAGAGAAACGAAATATATTCAGATAATATCAAGTCTCTACAAGTAGTATCAAACGACGACTGGCTATCACCACCTATCATGGTTTTAGGCGGTTCCAACACGATGAATATAGATTTCGATGATCTTTCTCATACCTATCATCGTTATACCTATACATTAGAACATTGTGAAGCCGACTGGAGTCCATCGACAGAGATTTTCGAGAGTGACTATATGGAAGGATTCAACGGTAATCCTATAGATAATTTTGAGAAAAGCATTAATACAACAGTGCTTTATACTCATTATTCGCTCACAATACCAAATAAGAATTGTCAGTTAAAGATGAGTGGAAACTATAGATTGACTGTCTATGATGATGATAACAATAGCGAAAAAGTCTTGACTGCCTATTTTATGGTTGTACAACCAGTTTTGGGTGTCTCTTTGGATATTACAACGAACACCGATATTGATGTAAATGCGTCACATCAACAGGTTGGAATGGAATTAAGTTATGGCTCTTTGAAAGTGACAGATCCTGCAGGACAGATCAAAACCGTGGTTATGCAGAATGGACGTTGGGATAATGCCGTATTTGATGTCAAGCCAAATTATATCATGACTAATAAGTTGATATGGACTCATAATCGTAGTTTAATATTTGAAGCGGGTAACGAATATCATAAGTTTGAAATGCTTGATGTCCATCACCCCACTTTAGGCATTGAACATATTGATTTTATTGCTGACTACTACCATTGTACCCTATTCGCCAACGAACCGCGTCGTAATTATATATACGAACCAGATGCTAACGGTTCTTTTTATATACGTAATAGTGATAATGTCGACAATAATACTTACTCCGATTATCTGTGGGTACATTATACCATGAGATGTGACAGATTAAATGGGAATGTATATGTTAACGGAACTTGGACTAATGACAGTTTCTTGCCCGAATATCTCATGACCTATGATGAGATAAACAAATGCTATGAAGCTACGATCCTCCAGAAACAGGGATATTATTCATATCAATATTTGGTGCAAAACGATAATGGAACATCCTCCTTCCTACCTGAAGAAGGTAGCTATTATCAGACCGAGAACAAATATCAAGCCCTTGTATATTTTAAAGGTTCTGGCGAACGAACTTATAGGCTTCTGGGCTATGGGAATGTTACGTTTAAATAGTCACTACTGAGATGTGAAGGACTTTTTTAGTACTATCTGTTACTCTAAACTTATCAGTTGCCCGTCTCCCAATAATCCATAGTATATTATCACTTCCATCAGTGAGGATAAGTTGTTTCTTTTTCTCCACAAAATTCATTTTAGTATC
>OBMA010001329.1_pt1 | contig 15060 bp, 12 predicted proteins | sample 1539141 | NCBI WGS metagenome assembly OBMA01 (sample SAMEA3991484, study PRJEB22521) | metagenome | biome: anthropogenic terrestrial biome; feature: sewage plant; material: raw primary sludge | place: Sweden | collected 2012-09-26 | reverse complement strand
GCCGAGCCATACGCCGCACCCGTGAGTGCGTCCACCACCGCGTCCATATTCGCATCGGGCATCACAATCATGTGGTTTTTCGCACCGCCCAAAGCCTGTACGCGTTTGCCGTGCGCTGCCGCTGTTTCGTAAATGTATTGTGCAATCGGCGTTGAACCCACGAAACTCACCGCCGCCACGTCAGGGTGGGTGAGCAAACCATCCACTGCTACTTTGTCGCCATTGAGCACATTAAAGACACCATCTGGCAAACCTGCTTGCTTGAGCAATTCCGCCAAATACATGCTCGCCGATGGGTCGCGCTCGGAGGGCTTGAGCACGAAAGTATTACCACAGGCAATCGCCATCGGAAACATCCACATCGGCACCATCGCAGGGAAATTAAACGGCGTAATGCCCGCGCACACGCCAAGTGGTTGGCGGAAACTGTATAAGTCAAAGCCCGTGGCGACTTGATTATTGAACTCGCCCTTCATCAACTGCGGAATCCCAGTGGCGAACTCAACCACCTCGATGCCGCGCTGCACCTCGCCCATCGCGTCTGAAAATACCTTGCCGTGCTCGCGGGTAATCAAAGCGGCGAGTTTTTCAGCGTTTTGATTGAGCAATTCATAGAACTTAAACATCACCCGCGCTCGTTTAAGCACGGATTGCTTTGACCACGCAGGAAACGCGGCTTTGGCGGCGGCAACCGCCGCATTGACATCCGACATATCCGCAAGTGCCACCTGATGAGTGATTTCGCCCGTGGCAGGGTTGAATACGTCTTGTGTGCGGTTGGCTGAATTGGACAACACCTGACCGTTGATGTGGTGTGAAATGGGCATAAAAACTCCGTGTGTGTTTTTGAAAGTGGATGGATTATGCGGACTTTATCAGGCGGCGTATAGAGCCAATTTAAAGGGCAAGGACACAACAAGGTCATAAAAGACAATGGCAATGCCCAAACGCATTGCCATTGATGACTGATTTAAGTTTTAAAGAATTAATTCGCAAACGCCGCCAAACCCGTCACCGCACGCCCAATAATCAGCGCGTGCACATCGTGCGTGCCCTCATAGGTGTTGACGACTTCAAGATTGACCAAATGACGCGCCACGCAAAACTCATCCGAGATGCCATTGCCACCGAGCATGTCACGCGCCATGCGGGCGATGTCCAGTGATTTGCCGCAGGAGTTGCGTTTGATGATGGAAGTCAATTCCACTGCGGCAATGCCTTCCTCCTTCATACGCGCCACACGCAAGCATGCTTGCATACCGAGCGTGATTTCTGTGACCATATCGGCGAGTTTCTTTTGTACCAATTGATTTGCCGCCAGCGGTCGACCAAACTGAATGCGATCCATCGTGTATTGCCGCGCAGTTTCGTAGCAGGCTTGCGCGGCACCGAGCGCGCCCCATGCAATCCCAAAACGCGCGGAATTCAAGCAGGTAAATGGCCCCTTGAGCCCACGCACATCGGGAAATGCGTTTTCTTCAGGGCAAAACACTTCATCCATGACTATTTCACCCGTGATGGATGCACGCAATCCCACCTTGCCGTGAATCGCAGGCGCAGACAGACCTTTCCAACCTTTTTCGAGCACAAAGCCGCGAATTTCGCCCGTGTCGTCTTTTGCCCAGACCACAAATACATCGGCAATCGGGCTATTGGTAATCCACATTTTCGCGCCCGAAATGCTGTAGCCACCCTCGACTTTTTTCGCACGGGTAATCATACTGCCAGGGTCAGAGCCGTGATTCGGCTCAGTCAAACCAAAGCAACCGACCCATTCGCCCGAAGCGAGTTTGGGCAGGTATTTCTGTTTGGTCGCTTCATTACCAAATTCGTGAATCGGCAACATCACGAGCGAACTTTGCACACTCATCATGGAGCGATAGCCCGAATCAATTTGCTCGACCTCGTGGGCAATCAAGCCATAGCAAGTATAGTTCAAACCTGAACCACCGTATTGCTCTGGGATGGTTGCGCCCAACAAACCGAGCGCGCCCATTTCGTTAAAAATTTCACGGTCGGTGTGTTCAAGGCGAAAAGCGTTTTGCACGCGCGGCGCGAGTTTGTCTTGCGCATAGGCATGTGCGGTGTCGCGCACCATGCGTTCGGTTTCGGTCAATTGACCATCCATCAAAAATGGATCGGCGTAGTTGAAAGTCGGTTTGCTCATGGCGGCTCCAGTGTGTATGGGTTCTTATGGGTGGGCAAACGCTTGGCTATTTGCCCCTGTCTAAGTTTCTCACAATTAACAAACTAAAAAAAGAACCAATCTTAGGCAAACACGGAATAACCCGTACCAATTGGATTGAGTTGTTCCGTGATTCCTTAACGTCCGTCTAATCGTCCATCCAATTCTTCCCATCGAGCCAATGCTGCCATCAATTCATCCTCGATTTGACCCAAGCGCGTGGTCAACTGCACGCCCAAATCAGGCTGATGGGTGAAAATCGCACCGTCTGCGAGTTGCGCTTCAATGGTTTTTTGCTCAGATTCGAGCTGCTCCATCAGCGCGGGCAAACCATCCAATTCTCTTTGCTCTTTGTAACTGAGTTTGACTTTTTTGCTCGCCACGGGCAGCGCGGCAACGTCTAAAGTTGGCTCTATTTTTGGGGGTTGCTCCGTGGTTTTATTCACATCTGCTACGGGCTTGGGGGCATTGAGATTCAAAGACTCCGCGCCGACAGGCACGCTCAAACCACTCTGGCGTTGCCAGTCATAAAACCCACCCACGTACTCACGCCACTGCCCTGCCACGGGCTCAGCCGCAATCACATCGGTGACCACGTTGTCGAGAAATGCGCGGTCATGCGATACCAAAAACACCGTACCCGTGTAGTCCTGTAGCAATTCCTCCAACAACTCCAAAGTCTCGATGTCTAAATCATTGGTCGGCTCGTCGAGCACCAAAACGTTCGCAGGTTTGGCAAACAAACGCGCGAGCAACAAGCGATTGCGCTCGCCCCCCGACAATGATTTCACAGGCGAATGCGCACGTGCGGGCGAGAACAAAAAGTCGGTCAAATAGCCCATGATGTGTTTGCGTGAACCATTGATTTCAACCCATTCCGAGCCAGGGCTGATGGTGTCGGCAAGCGTTGCTTCCATGTCTAACTGCGAGCGCATTTGGTCAAAATAGGCAATTTGTAAATTCGTACCGATTTTGATGCGACCGCTGTCTGCTTCGAGTTCGCCGAGGATGAGTTTGAGCAAAGTGGTTTTGCCCATACCATTGCCCGCGAGAAAGCCGATTTTGTCACCGCGCAAAATATTCGTGGTGAATTTGTTGACAATGACACGACCACCAAAAGACTTGCTCACATCCTCTAACTCCGCCACCACCTTGCCCGAGCGGTCAGCTTGCGCCACATTCATATTCACATTACCTGTGGTTTCGCGGCGATTGGCGCGTTGTTCACGCATTTCCTTGAGTCGTCCAATCCGCGCGACCGAGCGCGTGCGCCGCGCCTCAACGCCTTTGCGTATCCACACTTCCTCCTGCGCCAACACTTTGTCAAACTTGGCATTTTCAATCGCCTCATCCGCCAATTGTTGCTCCTTGGTTGCTTGATACGCAGTGAAATTACCCACATACGAGCGCAAAATGCCACGGTCGAGTTCGACAATCCGCGTTGCCACATTGTCCAAAAACGCTCGGTCATGCGTGATGAACAGCACCGCACCTTTGAACTGACGCAACAAATCCTCCAACCACGCAATCGCGCTCATGTCCAAGTGATTGGTCGGCTCATCGAGCAGCAGCACATCGGGGTTCTGCACCAAAGCCCGCGCCAGCGCGACCCGCTTTTGCACCCCACCTGACAATGCACCGCACAGCGCGTGTGGGTCTAACTTCAACTGCGACAAAACCGTTTGCACACGCGCTTGCAAACTCCAGCCATCACAGGCTTCCAAAGCGGTTTGCACCTGCGCCATTTGCGCCAAAACCGCGTCCATATCGGCATCAGCATCATTGAGCAACTCGGTCAACACATCGTAACGCTCCAACAATTCCGCCGCCTCACCCGCGCCACTGGCGACCGCATGCAGCACCGTGTGCTCAGGCTCGAACACAGGCTCCTGCTCCACATACGTGCAGCGCAAACCCTGTTGACGCGAAATCGTGCCATCATCGGCCGATTGAATCCCCGCAATGATTTTGAGCAAAGACGATTTGCCTGTGCCGTTGCGACCAATTAGCCCGACGCGTTCGCCTTCTTCTAAGGAAAAATCGGTGTGGTCTAATAAAGCCACATGACCATAGGCCAATTGCGCGTCGTTGATTGTAAATAATGCCATTTTGAATTTTTATTGAGTTGGATTGGCCCGACAGATACCTGAATTCGAGTAAGACGCAATTGTAACCGATAGCGCAATTGAATTGACGACAAGTCGTGTGCCCAGTAAAAAAGCAGACACATCGGTCTGCTTTTGAATCGATATACGTTGATAGGTGGGTTCAACGCTTTTTTATCTCAGTGCCGCAATCCGCTTAGCCGCGTTCGCACTGACCGCCTCTATCACCACAAAACGCGCCACATCAAAGTATTCGCGCGACTCCGCGTTGGTGCCATCGTTTGTACTATTGTCCTCAATGTCTTTGGGCTCGTCGTGCGTTAGGTGGATGCGCCAGTCGGGTTTTGGCAACGCGCCTTCGGCTTTTTCTGCCCACTCAATCACAACGATGGCGGTGTCATTGATGTTTTCTTCAAACCCTGCCGAATACCATTCACGCGGGTCGGTCAGGCGATACAAATCAAAATGATGCAAGGTTTTGGCAGGCGCAGTTTCGGGCAAATCGTAAGTTTCTAATAATGTATAGGTCGGACTTTTGACCTTGGTGTTTAAGCCAAACGCACTGATGAGATGGCGCGTGAAGGTGGTTTTACCCGCACCCAAATCACCCGATAAAAACACCACATCGCCCGATTGCAATTGACGCGAAACCTTCTGCGCCAACGCTGCAGTGGCGGTTTCGTCTTCTAATTTTAGAGTAAGAAAAAGGGTCATGATTTGACTGAACCCGTTGGGGTGCTGTGTTTATTGTGCGAGGATTGTACGTGAATCGACTTACAGCAATCTGATAAAACGCAAAGTTTTTCACCTAAGTTTTGCCATTACTTGCCGTTTCGTTCTCGCCCTTTTGTTTGCGCTCTTTTGTGCCTACCCGTATAATGTCGCCTTTCTCATCGAACCTTTAGCGAAAGCCTTTATGAACACCACCACGCCGATCCGTACCCGTTTTGCTCCCAGTCCCACTGGCGCACTGCATATTGGCGGCGCGCGCACGGCTTTGTACAGTTGGGCTTTGGCAAAACACTTCGGTGGCACGTTTGTTTTGCGCATCGAGGATACCGATGTGGAACGCTCCACCCCTGAAAATGTCGCAGAGATTTTAAACGCGATGGCGTGGTTGGATTTGGCTCACGATGATGGTCCATATTATCAAATGCAACGCATGGATAGATACCGTGAGGTGATTGCACAGATGCTCGCCAATGGTACAGCGTACCATTGCTACTGCTCACGCGAAGAACTCGAACACATGCGTGCCGAGCAAGAATCAAAAGGCGAGCGCACAAAATACAATGGTTTGTGGCGACCCGAAGCAGGTAAAACCCTGCCCAATATTCCCGCAGGTGCTCAACCCGTGGTGCGTTTTAAAAACCCGACCGACGGCGCGGTGACGTGGCACGATGTGGTCAAAGGCGAAATTTCAATCAACAATATTGAATTGGACGATTTAATCATTGCTCGCGCCGATGGTACGCCAACCTATAATTTTTGTGTGGTGGTCGATGACTGGGACATGGGTATCACGCATGTGATTCGCGGTGATGACCACGTGGGCAATACCCCCAAACAAATCAATATTCTCAAAGCCTTGAATGCGCCGTTGCCACTGTATGGTCATGTGCCGATGATTTTGGGACCTGATGGTAAAAAACTCTCCAAGCGCACTAATTCAACCGCGGTGATGGATTACGAGCGATTGGGTTATTTGCCTGAAACGCTGTGCAATTACTTGGCACGCTTGGGTTGGGGGCACGGTGACGATGAGGTATTTAACCGCGAACAATTTATCGAATGGTTTGATTTGACCAATTTATCGAACTCGCCCGCGCAGTGGGATCCAAAAAAACTCAATTGGCTCAACAACCATTACATCAACGCCAAACCGCAAGCCGAGTTGACTGCATTGATACAAACACGCTTACAAAAACGTCTGAACAATTATGACCACGCCTACCCGATTGACACGGCGACACTCTCGGCGTGGGTTGAATTGTTTAAATCACGTGCGGATACTTTGGTACAGATTGAAGATGCCGTAGAGGGATTTTTCTTACCATACAACGCCAATCTCGATCTCATCAATGAGCATGTAAACGAAGCCAATCGCCCCGCTTTGCGTGACTTTACAGAAAAACTTGAAACCCTTGTTTGGGAAAAAGCAGCCATTCACGATTTGATACAAAACACGTTAGCGGAACATGGCTTAAAAATGCCTGTCATTGGAAAACCCTTACGCGCCATCTTGCTCGGTCAAACCAATAGCCCCTCGCTGGATACCATCATCTACATTTTGGGGAAAAACACCACCATCGAACGTCTGCAAAGTGCATTAAGTTGATTCCGCACAAATTCGCCCTTTGCGCTTGCGCAAACCAAAAACTTAGCATAGATTAAACGCTGATATCTGTGGGTTATCGTCATATTCAACCCATTTGACATCCTGCGACACATTTCGCCATAGGCATCTACGCGTATCTGCCAGCGACGGATGGGTCGTACCACAGCAGTTTTCTATATCCGATGTTTTTCAAATAAGGGGTTTATTATGGATAAGTTTTGGTGGTTGACGCTCGGTTTATTAATCGGTTGGGTGATTCATTGGATACTCACCGCATTTTTCTGTAAATGCAAATGCACGTGCGAGTGCTGCAAAGACGGCACGCGCTCAGACTCAAACAAAGGCAGTTGTTGCTCAAAGAATCAAGTCACTGAAAAACAGTCTTCTCACTTTGTTGATGGCACAACCCACAACAATCTGGTTGGCAGTACGGCCAAAGCGGTCGCAGTCTCACCAAGTGGTTTGTTCCAAATCGATGGCCAGGATGATTTGAAAGTCATTGAAGGCATCGGTCCTAAGGTCGCAGAAATTTTACATGCCGCAGGCATTCATCAATTCCACGAATTGGCTGTCACACCCGTTGCCAAATTGGATGAAATTTTAGATGCTGCGGGCTTGCAAATGATGAACCCAGGCACTTGGCCCGAACAAGCAGCCCTGATTGCCAAAGGCGACCAAGCAGGTTTCGAGCGTTTGACCGAAGAGTTAAAAGGTGGCGTGCGCGTTTAACACGTTCACTGCTCATCAAACACAAGGAGAAACTCTATGAACCACAATCAAAACGGTTGCCAATGCAAGCGTCCCTGTTGGTGCACTTGGTTGCGTTGGCTGGTCGCGGCAATTTTGGCTTTCTTGCTATTGCGCGGCTGTATGGCACCCAAAGCAGTTGATACCGCTGCCACCCTGACTGCGCCTGCGGCTGCCGTGGCAACTGCACCTGTCGCTACACCAACGACCGCACCCGCAACCACGGTTGTACCTGCGCAAACCGATATGGCGAAAAACGCCGCCTGTGTGGACACATTAAAAATGGTGGTTGAATTTGACACGGGCAGTGCCAAACTCACAGCCAAAGGTGTGAGCCAACTCGATGCGGTGTCGGAATGCTTGAAAGAAGGCAAATTTGAAGTCGCAGGTCACACCGATGCCCAAGGCAACGATGCCGTTAACCAAGCCCTGTCAGAATCACGCGCCCAATCAGTGGTTGCGTATCTGATTCAAAAAGGCGTGGCAAGCGAGCGCATGACTGCCAAAGGCTACGGCGAATCACAACCTATTGCCAGCAACGACACGGCAGAAGGTCGTCAACAAAATCGACGTATTACGTTTGTACCAGTGCCGTAAATCAGTTACTACCTGCTGTACGAAAAAACACCTCACTACCATTAACTATGAGGTGTTTTTTCTATTGTTTTGGCAACGCATCTCAATATGACATATAAGCCCTCACTACTGCTCGCCCACCCAGCGCATAAATAAATCATGTGCGCGTTTGCCTGCTTCAGATTGCGCATTGTCATCGTTGATGAGTGACACCACAACATAACGTTTGCCACCTTTGCCGTCGATATAGCCCGCTATCGCCCGCACGTTGTTGAGCGAACCCGTTTTTATACGTCCACGCCCCACCATATCCGTGTCGATCAGGCGTTTTTTCACCGTGCCTTCGATGCCAATGCGCGGCAGACTGTCGACAAATTCAGGCATCTGATTGGCTTGAATCAAGATGTGCGCCAACTCGCGCGGGCTGATGCGCGTGGCGTTGGACAGACCTGAGCCATTGCCCATGCTGACGCTGTCATCACTCAAACCCGCCTCATTTAAAATTTGATGCACCACTTGCGCACTGTTTGAGAGCGTGGCGGGCTGGTTGGCTTGCAGTGATAAATTCAAATAGATTTGCCGTGCCATGACATTATTGCTGTAAAAATTCATATCTTTAATCATCGCCGATAAGGGCGGTGATTGCACCGTCGCCAAGGTTTTCCACGAACCATCGGTATCAGTGCTGCCTACGCGAGAACGTGGCACAGCATCCATCGCTTGTGGCTCAGACCATGCAATTGTCGGCGCGAAACAATCGTGCCAACGTTGAAACAGCTTGTCCCAGAAACGCTCAACACTGCAACTGGCAACTTCTAAACCCGTGTATCCTTTGAACAATGCGCCGAACACGCCTTGTGCGTACTGATTGGCAGTAGTTTGATAGGCGTGAATGTGCCACTGCTGCTCGCCACAACCTGAATAGTATGTACCGCTCACCCACGCCGAATAAGTCGAAACACCGACATTCACCGTGCTTTTCCAACCATTTGCAGGACAAGCCCCTTCAACAAAACGCACACGGTTGTTCAACACAAACCCATCCAACCACGGCACCATGCGCACCTGCTGATACTCAGGGTCAAACGAAAAACTCAAGGCATGATAATTCAGTAAAGCCGCATCGGGCAAAGCATTGTAGGGCATCGCTGGCTCGCCATCAAACTCGGCTGGTTTTCGCTCCATATTGCCAAACGCATTTCGATCAATCAGCAGCGGCGCGTTCAGTTGCTTTACCCCCGTGCGCTTGAGTTGCTGCACCAAATCATCCAATCGCTCAATCACCAATTGAGGATCGCCCGAACCCTTGAGCAACAAAGGCGAATTGAGTTGCCCTTGAGCATTGATGGACTCTTGCGCCAGTAAGTGCGTTTGCCAACGATAATCCGCGCCAAATTTCTTCAATGCTGCAAACGTGGTCAACAATTTAATCACCGACGCAGGATTTTGCGCACGATTGGCGTTGACAGCAATGATGGGGGCAGAATCCCCAACGGCTTGCGCGTAAAAAGACACGTTTGAGCGCGCAATGCTACCATTCAAAGCATTCAAAAAATCTTTTTGTGACATCGAATCACCGATTGGCGCAGACACAGCAACGATTGGTGTTACGACTCTGTATCCGTCTGCGCTTTGCGCAAACGTGTGGACACTACCCAGCATACCCAAGATGGTCAAAATGTAGTTTAATCGTTGTATTCGCATATCATCTTCAAAAATGACTCATTGTTGTCACTAACATTGTACTGGATAGTCCAAGAAGATGATTCAAATTGCGCCCTGCTTGTGCCATTTGCGCGTTTGTAAAAATAGCCAACCCATCTGGTAAGTGGTATAATCGCACCCATTGAGTGATATAAGACAGAGGACTGCAATGAGCGCAACCATCATCGACGGCAAAGCCATCGCCACCGCCACCCAAGCCGAAATCAAGACACGCGTTACACAATTGGTAGAGCAAGGTGTGCGCCCTGGGTTGGCAGTGATTTTGGTCGGCGAAAACCCTGCTTCGCAAGTCTATGTACGCAATAAAGTCAAAGGTTGCGAAAACGTCGGTATGCATTCAGTTTTGAATCGTTATCCTGCCGATTTATCCGAAGTCAAATTACTCGCACGCATCGAAGAACTCAACGCCGACCCAAGCATCCACGGCATTTTGGTGCAATTACCTCTCCCCAAACACATCAACGAACACGCGGTACTCGAAGCCATCGCTCCTGAAAAAGATGTCGACGGTTTCCACCTAATGAACGCAGGCGCGCTCATGACGGGGCAACCGCGTTTGCGCGCATGCACACCCTACGGCGTGATGAAAATGTTGGAATTTCATAAAATTTCGCCTTGGGGTGCGAATGCCGTGGTCATCGGCGCATCCAATATCGTTGGCAAACCGATGGCGATGATGCTCTTGCAAGCGGGCGCGACAGTCACTATTTGCAACTCCAAAACCCGCGATTTGGCATCGCACACGCGCAACGCCGACATCATTGTCGCTGCGGTCGGACGCGAAAATATTTTGACAGCTGATATGGTGCGTGCAGGCGCGACTGTGATTGACGTGGGCATGAACCGCAATGCAGAGGGCAAACTGTGCGGCGACGTGGATTTTGAATCGGTGAAAAAAGTCGCGGGTGCAATTACCCCTGTACCTGGTGGCGTGGGACCGATGACCATTACCATGCTGCTGATGAACACTTTGGAATCGGCACAAAACACCTTAAAATCAGTGTATTAAAAACAGACATTAAGAGACAATCAAGATATGAGTACATTAGAAAATGGCATTATTATCAAAGGACTCACCACCGCTGGCAAAGCATTTCGCCCAAGCGATTGGGCGGAGCGACTGTGTGGCGTGATGCGTTGCTTTGAGCGCGACCAACAAGGTTACAACCACATCACTTATTCAGAATATGTCCGTCCAACCTTGTTTGAAGGTGTGAAGTCGGTGATAGTCCACCACGCACTTGAAGAAATTAAACCTGAGGCTTATCGTTTCTTTTTAGAATTCGCAGAAAACAACAAACTTCAAGTGGTTGACTTACCTTCTACTGAATCCCAAGGCTGATACCCATCGGCTTTTTTTATATCCCAAATAACCATGAAAAAAATTTTATTGATTGTGATGTGCGTCATGTCATTGACTGCCTGCAAACAAACCACTTCACAAACACAAGTCACCGCAACGCAAATCAACGCCGAATTGGCTGCGCGTCAAGCAGTCTTATTGGACGTGCGCACACTCGCTGAATACCACTCAGGGCACGTGGGCAATGCCCTGCTCGTGCCGTATGACAGCATTGCACAAACCATTGCTACCGTTGTGCCTGATAAAAATCAAACGATTTACTTATACTGCCGCTCTGGACGACGCTCAGGGATTGCTTCTGACACACTCAAAGGCATGGGCTATACCCGCGTTGTCAATTTAGGTGGATTGAGTGATTTGGCTCAATATGGCTTAACCGTTGAAAAATAATGCTGTTTCCAAAAGCACAAAAGCGCGACTGAATTCAGTCGCGCTTTTTAATTGAGCCGCTCTAAATTACTTCACACGGTTGCGATATTCATTGGTGCGTGTGTCGATTTCAATCTTGTCGCCCGTATCCACAAACAAAGGCACTTGAATTTCGTGGCCTGTGGATATTTTAGCGGTTTTCAAGACTTTACCAGACGAAGTATCGCCTTTGACCGCTGGCTCGGTATAAGTCACTTCACGCACGATAATCGTGTCTGGCTCAACAGAAATCGGGCGATCTTGGTAAAACACCACGTCGCAACGCATGCCGTCTTCTAAGTAGTTGAGCACATCGCCCATGCTGTCGGCTTCGATTTCGTACTGATTGTATTCATCATCCATGAACACATACATTGGATCGGCAAAATACGAATAAGTTACCGATTTTTTATCCAATACCAACACATCAAATTTATCGTCCGCGCGATACACTACTTCAGTGCCTGCGCCCGTCAATAAATCCTTCATTTTCATTTTAATAATCGAGCCCGAACGACCTGAGCGGCTGTACTCGGTTTTTAACACCACTTTTGCCACGCCATCGGCCATAAATACATTACCCGCGCGGAGTTCTTGAGCAGTTTTCATAACAATAATACCTTTGTGAATTTTTAAGTTGAATGTACGTCTTGTTTTAGCGTCAATATCTGGCCATCATCCGCTAAAAAATTTAACGCAACATTATAGCCCGTTTTGTATGACAAAACCACTCAATTTCTGTAACTGCTTACTGCGCGACAATCACTAAGGCTGGGCGCAACACGCGATCGGCAATCTTAAAGCCTTTTTGCAACACCTCAACCACCAAACCTGATTCCAACTCTGAGGGCACCATCGAAATCGCTTGGTGAAAATGCGGGTCAAATTTTTCACCTTTTGGATTCAATTCAACCACTCCGCTTTTTTCCAAAGCAGCGGTGAGTTGTTTGAATGTCAGTTCAACACCTTCACGCAAAGTCTGCACATCACCTGAATTGTCCTGCAAGGCTTTTTCCAAACTGTCTTGTACGGGAACCATGTTTTCAGCGAATTTCTCAATTGAAAATTTATGCGCTTTGGTCACATCTTCCGCCGCACGACGACGCACATTGTCCATCTCAGCCACTGTGCGCAACAATTGATCTTTTAGACGTGCGTTTTCTTCTTCTAAAGCACTCAGTTGAGTGTCGTTCACATCATCAAAATTCAGAGGTGCATCTGTCAAATCTTCTGCCGAAAAATCCACGTGTTCGGTGGCGTTCTCTGACACCGTTTCGTCTGCGGTTTGTTTGGGGTTTACTTGCTCAGTCATAATTTACTCAATTGGGTTGTACAAAAATGGCGGAACGAAAGCGATACTTTCAGCAACCACCCTACCCCTAACAATAGGGACTTAATCATAAATTTCAAGCATGTTTTTGTGTCTGCGTGTGGATAAATTGCTTAATTGCCACCACATCATTAGGTAAATCAAATACACGCTGCGGCAAAGACTCAATGCCTTTGCTCGAATCAGGACGCGGTGGTTTGATGCCCAATGCTTCCTCAATCGTTGCTTCAAACTTCGCCGCCTGCGCGGTTTCGAGCACCACCATTGGCACGCCTGCTTCTAAATACTGAAACGCGACATATACACCATCGGCGGTGTGCGGGTCGATGATTTGTTTGTAATCTTGATACACTTCGCGGATGGCGAGCAGGCGTTGATTGTGCGTGCTCGAACCCGATACAAATCCATATTGCTCGCGGATTTTGGCAAATTCGGGCGTGCCCGAAATATCAAATTGCCCCGTTTTTTCGACCTGTTCAAACAGTTGACGGGTTTTTTCTGCATTACGCCCCATGAGGTCAAACATAAAACGTTCAAAATTCGAGGCTTTAGAAATATCCATCGATGGACTTGAGGTATGGTGCGTGTCGTTTGCAGCGCGTACACGGTACACGCCTGTTTTGAAAAACTCGTCCAAGACATTGTTTTCATTGGTCGCGACCACCAATTTTTCGATGGGCAAACCCATTTGACGCGCGATGTGCCCTGCACAAACATTGCCAAAATTGCCCGATGGCACGGTGAATGAGACCTTTTCATCGTTTGACTGGGTCGCGGCAAAATACCCTTTGAAGTAGTACACCACCTGTGCCATCACCCGCGCCCAGTTGATTGAATTGACTGTGCCAATGCAGTGCTCGGCTTTGTAGGCATGGTCGTTCGAGACTGCTTTGACGATGTCTTGTGCATCATCAAACACGCCATCGATGGCGATGTTAAAAATATTCTCGTCTTGCAGACTATACATCTGCGCGGTTTGGAACGGGCTCATTTTACCTTTGGGCGTGAGCATGAATACATTTACACCCTGCTTGCCACGCATCGCGTATTCGGCAGCACTGCCCGTGTCGCCAGAAGTTGCGCCGAGGATATTGAGCGTTTGACCACGTTTGTGCAGCACATATTCAAACAAACTACCCAACAATTGCATCGCCATGTCCTTGAATGCCAAGGTCGGACCATTCGACAAGCCCAGTAAACTTAAAGTCGTATTTTTTTCTTTACCCAATTTTGTCAAAGGCGTGATGTCCTCAATCCACTGACCTGCACGTGCATTGATAAACACCTGCGGCGCATAGGTTTTACTCACCAAGGGTGCGAGTTCCTCAGGCGCAATATCGCTGACAAATTTACTAAAAATCGCAAATGCGAGTTCGGCATACGACAGATGACGCATCGATGCCAATTCTTCCTTAGAAATTTGTGGATAGTGTTCGGGCAAATACAAGCCACCATCGGGCGCAAGTCCGCCCAATAAAATATCGCAAAATTGCTCGTTCGCTGCATGACCGCGGGTTGAGATGTACTTCATGGGATTCCAGTATGAATAAAAAGGGAAATTTGAATACTGTATTATAAAACAAGGGCGCATCGGTTGCGCCCTTTTGTGATGAATTAAGGTCTGAAAGACGCGACCGTCAATAGTGTGATGGATGTCTTGTTGGCGTTGGGTTTGGGTTAAACATGCACCAAAGTCCCCTCATCCTCACCCTTAACCACACGCATCAAACCGCCTTCTTTGAAAATCGAGAATACTTTAATCGGCATTTTTTGGTCGCGGCACAAGGCAAATGCAGTTGCGTCCATCACGCCCAAGTTTTTATTGATGGCTTCATCAAAAGTGATGTCACTGTAGCGCGTGGCGTTGGGGTCTTTTTTCGGGTCGGCTGAGTAAATACCGTCGACTTTAGTGGCTTTGAGCACGATTTCCGCACCGATTTCCACACCACGCAAAGCAGCGGCAGTGTCGGTGGTGAAAAATGGGTTGCCTGTACCTGCGGCAAAAATCACAATTTTGCCTTCATCCAAGTGGCGCATCGCACGCGGACGAATATACGGCTCGACCACTTGGTCAATGCGCAAAGCCGATTGCACTCGCGCCTCCAAACCCGCATGTTTCATCGCGTCTTGCAGAGCCAGTGCATTCATGATGGTTGCAAGCATCCCCATATAGTCTGCCGTGGCGCGATCCATACCCGCCGCGCCACCCGCCATTCCTCGGAATATATTGCCGCCGCCAATCACCACCGCCATTTGCACACCCGTATCGACCACCGCTTTGAT
>OBMA010001326.1_pt1 | contig 15092 bp, 10 predicted proteins | sample 1539141 | NCBI WGS metagenome assembly OBMA01 (sample SAMEA3991484, study PRJEB22521) | metagenome | biome: anthropogenic terrestrial biome; feature: sewage plant; material: raw primary sludge | place: Sweden | collected 2012-09-26 | reverse complement strand
TTTATTGTATATTACGTCCGGTTACTATTATCTTAATTTTAGCTTATGAAAAATAGTTTTACATTTAATGTCCGCTATAAAACAATCGTAAGAGTTTGTTTATTCTTATTCCTATTAACAATTTACTATGCTAATCCGGTAACTGCTCAGAAAAACAATCCCGTTCAAAGCACAACAATAAAAGAACTAAAAATCTTGTATATAAACTCCTATGACAAGCAATACGAATGGTCCCGGGAAATTTTGCATGGAATTAGTGACAGATTTGACGAAAGTGGTTTCAAAATAAATATAACTGAGATTTCTTTATTTTCTAAAACGGTACTTTCGGAAGAAGACAGGTTGCACATTCTTGAATCTCAGATTAATGCATTAAAGTTTACAAACCTTGATTTTATTATCGCATCAGATTCGGAAGCTTCTGCTATTATCTTTAAATCAAAATCGGATATTTTTCACAAAATACCAGTCTTATTATGCTCTGTTCCTGACTTTTCCATTCATTCCGATTTCGACAATATATCGGTTGCTGTAAAATCTTATAGCTATGACAAAACATTTCTGATGGCAAAGAAATTATTTCCAGCTACTGATACCGTATATATTGTTACAGATAACTCAGTTACCGGGGCGCATCACCGCGAAATTTCCAAATTACAATTAGCGCCCTATGCCAACCAGTGTGTCATTAAATATTTTGGACATAGTGATACCTCTGTCGACGATATGATTGAATTTCTTTCTAATCTGTCGAACAACACATTGGTTATATGGGGACTTTGGTCCAGAGATAATTCAATGAATTTTAAAAGTCCGTCGGACTATTTCCCACTCTTCTCCGGAGCTGCTGCGGTCCCAATTTTCACAGTCGTTGACTGGGGTCTGAATAAAGGACAAATAGCAGGTTATTTGACAAGAGGGTACGATCAGGGATACGTAGTTGCTGGCATGGCTTTAGATCTGATAAAGGATTCTGTTCGCTCTCTACCTCCTCAGATCGTAAAAACAAAAGGAAAGATTGATACTCAGTTTCTTGATAAATGGAAAATTTCGCACAAGAATATCCCTGACGATATAAATATAATTAATCCAAAACCTACTTTTTTTCAAGCAAACAGAACACTTATTGTATACTCATTAGGCACATTGGTACTTATTTTGTTATTGGTTTTATATGTGTTATATAAGTTCATGTCTAAATACAAAAAGCAATTAATTATTACATCGCAGTTAATTAAAGAAAAAGACAAGGTGACAAAAGAACTGATGTGTAACGAGATGATTCTAAAAGAAGCTATTGTTAAAGCAGAAGAATCAGACCGTTTGAAGTCTGCTTTTCTCGCAAATATGAGCCACGAAATACGGACTCCTCTTAATGCGATTGTTGGTTTCTCAAATTTAATTGCGTATGCTGAAAGTACAGAAGAGATACAAGATTATATAAAAGTTATTGAAACCAATAACGATCTTTTATTGCAACTGATAAATGACATTCTTGATCTATCCAAAATTGAAGCAGGAAAGTTGGAATTAAACATGGGAAGAGTTGATGTATTCGAATTATTAAACAATTTGATGCAGATGTATTCCATGCGGGTGAAAGATGATGTTCGCATTATTCTGGATACTCCCGAATGCAAATTCTCAATTATCTCGGAAAAGAACCGTCTTTCGCAGGTTATTACTAACTTTTTAAATAATGCGATTAAATTCACGCAAAAAGGAATTATCCGTCTTGGATGCAATCAGAAAGAGGAAGGTTTATATTTCTATGTTACTGATACAGGGAAAGGCATTGCTGAAGAAAATATACCAAAAGTCTTTGACCGCTTTTCAAAATTCGACTCTTTTAGCCAAGGGAATGGATTAGGATTATCCATCTCGAAATCTATTATTTTGAAACTGGGAGGAACCATAGGTGTTGAATCTGTTTTGGGAAAAGGATCGACCTTTTGGTTTATCTTACCGATTAATGATAAAGCAAGTAACTAAATTAAAAAGGCTGTTGTAATAAATACAACAGCCTTTTTAATTTAGTTACTTTTCAATTCGGATTCTGGCATCTACAGCAAATAGACCTTTATCTGTAGCCAAAAGCGGATTGATGTCTATTTCTTTAATCTCTGTAGCAAAACGGAGAAGAGTGGAAAGTCGTACTATAATATCCGCATACTGATTTTCGTCAATTCCCTTTTGTCCACGCGTCCCCTTTATTATTGGATAACCTCGCAGAGAACGAATCATCGAATAGGCTTCATCGTATGATAATGGGGATAATCCATAAGATACGTCCTGCAGTACTTCAACAAAAATACCTCCCAAACCACATAAAACAACGTGACCAAATTTTTCTTCATACTTAGCACCTAAGAACAACTCCTGACCCTTTAGCATGGGTTGTACCATGATTGATGTAACATCGGGCAATCGCATCATGCGTTCGAATTCGAATAAAAGATGCTCTTCATATTTTATATTCAAAGCCACACCACCAATATCACTTTTATGTACTGGTCCAACGACTTTGGCTACAACAGGATATTTCACTTTTTTGGCAAATTCGAGAATCTCTTCTTTGTTATCCGACGTAAACTCTGCTACCATAGGAATATTGGCTGCACCTAACAATGTGCGTACCTGAGCAGGATTAAGATATCCCTCGGACGGAAGTTGATCGATGATTCGGCGTACTGCAGGTACATCTACCCCGTACAACTGAATGTCTGTACTTGCAGGTTTGGGTGTATTAATAACTCTGGATAATGCCGTACCAAGTGTTACTTCATCAGAGAAATTAACATGACCTTTTTTTACAAAGCTACGAACTTCCGGACTGGCTGTTACAATGGAGGGAAGTATAGGAAAAATAGGTTTATTGCATTTTTCCATCTTTTTATGTAGCACCTCGTAGGCATCATATACATTTACAACCCCCGGACTACCAAAAATAACCATCATCAAGTCGATTTCTTCGAATTTATTTTCGCAGTAATCTATAACTGTTGCCAAGTGTTCCGGTGTACCTGTTCCGATTATGTCGATCGGATTTCCTACGGCAGCACCGGGGTATAACTTAGATTTTAATTCTTCCGCTACAGGACCTTCCAGATTAGGCACATTCAAATGCCCTTTCGAAAGAGCATCGGCCAACATCACCGCTGGTCCTCCTGCGTGTGTAATGATCGCGCAATTTTTCCCTTTTACTTCTTTTAGGGTAAAGATGCTTGCAACAGTTGTTAGTTCTTCCCTGCTGAAACAACGTACAATTCCCGCTTTCCTGAATAAAGCCTCTACAGCAGAATCCGAACTGGCAATGGCTCCTGTATGAGACGATGCTGCCCGTTTTCCTGAATCAGTGCTACCAGCTTTGATTGCAGCAATCTTACATCCTTTTCTTATTAAAGAAGAAGCGTGATAAAGCAATTTATCCGGTTGCTTTATGCTCTCTATATAAAGCATCTTTATCTTTGAATCCGTAACAGGGTTAAAGTTCCGGTCCATATATTCCAGCACATCCTCTACCCCATTTTGTTTTGAGTTCCCGACCGACCATACCGATGAAAATCTTAGTCCTTTAGTAAGCGCAGACTCCATTATAAACAGAGCAGTACCTCCCGAGCTGGAAATAAAATCGACCCCATCTTGATGAAACTCAGGTATGGGTTGAGTAAATACCCCATGGTAATTCACATTCATTATTCCAATACAATTCGGGCCGATCAAGGAAGCTCCGGATTCGTTGATAATCTTCAGAATTTGGTCTTCAAGAATCCCCCCTTCAATCGTTTCTTCACCAAAGCCAGCGGATATAATTATAAATGCGCGTACATTTTTTTGCTTCGCAAGCACTTCCACAACCTCGGGACAGGCATGTCCCGGTATAGAAATAATAGCCAGTTCGGCATCAGGAATTTCGCGGACATTAGCATATGATTTTATTCCCTGTACATCTGTTTCTTTGGCATTAACCACATATAATTCGCCTTTATATTTACCATCCAGCAAATTGCGAACCAAACGGCCGCCGGGTTTGTGAACATTATTTGATCCTCCAACAATCACAATGCTTTGAGGATTAATGAGCTCTTTGTTTATCATAACGTTTAATTGATTGAATACATTGAATAGAAGTAACTTCTGTTCTTATATACAATGAATAATATTTTAATAATTAGCAAATTGTAACTTTCAAACATTAATCATGCAAAAGCAGGTAAAGCAACGCGGCAAGTATTGCTCCCACCAGCGGACCTGCAATTGGAATCCACGAATAAGACCATTGGCTTGATCCTTTATCTTTAATTGGCAATATCGCATGCATAAACCGGGGCGCAAGGTCTCTTGCTGGATTTATTGCATATCCTGTAGTGCCACCAAGGGAAAGGCCAATCACCCAAACAGTAAAAGAAACAGGTATAGCCCCTACGGAACCCAATCCTACAGGAATTACAACTTTATCATTTAGCATTTGCGCCTCCCCTTTGGTAATATAGAATACAACAAACATCAAGACAAAAGTTCCGATTACTTCAGTTGTAAAGTTTATCAAAGGATGGCGTATTTCCGGCACCGTACAAAAAACACCCAACTTGGATATTTTGTTCTCCGTTTGGTCGAAATGATCTTTGTAAATAACCCAAACCAGAAATGCCCCCATGGCAGCACCCAGTAACTGTGCTGCTATGTAAGAAAAAACACTTCCCCATGGAAAAGAACCGGCAACTGCCAATCCAATTGTAATTGCAGGATTCAAGTGCGCCCCACTATACGGTCCGGCTACTACAACACCGATAAAAACACCCATAGCCCATGCTGTTGTAATCGCCATCCAACCAGCATTATTTCCTTTCGTTTTTTCTAATACAGCATTAGCTACCACTCCTCCTCCCATCAAAATCAGGAATGCTGTTCCTATCAACTCTGCTAAAAACGGACTCATATTTTTTTAATTATTATATTATTACTCTGCCCACTGAAGGGAACGCCCTACAGCCTTATGCCATTGTAGAAGCAAGTGTTCGGATTTTTCTTCTTTCATTTTAAATGTAAAAATTTTATCCACACACCACTGCTCTTTCAAGTCTGACATATCTTTCCAATATCCAACAGCAAGTCCGGCTAAATAGGCAACACCCAAGGCTGTTGTTTCCAGTACCTTTGGCCGAACCACCGGACAACGGCAAATGTCTGCCTGAAATTGCATCAGAAAATTATTTGCTACAGCTCCTCCATCTACACGAATTTCCTTCAACTTCGAGTTAATATCATTTTCCATCGAATTTAGCACATCGTATACCTGGTATGTAATTCCTTCAAGAGCTGCACGGGTAATGTGTGCTGCGGTAGTTCCCCGCGTAATACCTAAAATTGCACCACGTGCATACTGATCCCAATAAGGGGCACCTAAACCGGTTAAAGCAGGCACAAAAAATACTCCGCCATTATCCGGGACCGAATCTGCCATTTGCTCCGTTGCCGACGCACTTGATACCAAGCCAATACCATCACGTAACCACTGGACAACTGCTCCTCCAACAAAAACACTTCCTTCGAGTGCGTACGTTACATCATCGCCTATCTTCCAGGCAATGGTGGTAAGTAAATTATTATGCGATTTAACAGGCTTCTTTCCTGTATTCATAACCATAAAACATCCTGTACCATAGGTAGTTTTTGTCATTCCTTCCTCCAGACAAAGTTGTCCGAAAAGGGCCGCTTGCTGATCGCCGGCAATTCCTGCAACAGGTATTCCAGATGGGAAAAGCGGACTTTTTGTTTCGCAATAAATCTCGCTGCTGGATTTTACTTCCGGAAGCATTGATTCTGGAATTGAGAAAATAGCAAGTAACTCCTTGTCCCAGGTAAGTGTATGAATATTAAACAACATGGTACGTGAAGCATTACTAACATCCGTGAGGTGTTTTTCTCCCTTTGAAAGCTTCCATATAAGCCAGGAATCAATAGTTCCAAAGCAAAGCTCGCCTCTTTCTGCACGCTCTCTTATTCCTTTTACGTTTTCTAAAATCCATTTTATTTTAGTTGCAGAAAAGTATGCATCTATAATTAACCCTGTTTTTTCCTGAATTAGTTCCGCGTAGCCTTTTGACTTGAGCTCTTCACAAAAATCCGCAGTACGTCTATCCTGCCATACAATTGCATTATAAACAGGGAAACCGGTTTCTCTATCCCATACAACAGTTGTTTCCCGTTGGTTTGTAATTCCAATACAAGCAATATTCTTATCAGTAAGATCTGCTTTAGCCATTGCTTCCTTTATAACAGAGCTTTGCGAATACCAAATTTCGTTGGGATCATGTTCGACCCAACCTGGTTTAGGAAAGTATTGCTGGAAATCTTTTTGTGAGATGGTTACAATCTCCCCCTGATGATTAAAAATAATAGCACGCGAGCTTGTTGTACCTTGATCAATAGCCAGAACATATTTATTTTTAAAGTTCATAAATGTATTTTGTTAACAAGTTTTTATATATCAATTATTATATAAATTATTTCAAAATATAATTGGAAGCCAAAGAGTTGAAAAGCTCAAGCTGGTTATTAATCCAATCCTGATCTTTATCTCGTTCTGAAGCAATCAATTGGGCAGTCCGAGGTGCCATCGCTACTGCTGCATAAGCATCCAAAAACAAGATACGTAGTCTCCTGGCAAGCACATCCTCCAACGAAAGCGCCATTTCATTTCGGACTATCCATATAACTTCGCCTGCCGTATAGGCATAATCCGGGTGAAGCTTTTCTCCCATAGCCGGAGAAGAAGCAATAAGTGAGCGTATTTCTTCGGCATCGGATCCATACACATATAATGGATCATTATAGTCGGGATTTGCTTTACTACCATGGATGGAATAAGATTCGGTTACACATTCCGGCACCTTCACATGCATTTTGGTATAGGCAAGATCGATCGTATCTTGAGCCATTTTACGATATGTAGTCCATTTGCCGCCTATAATTGTTATCAAGCCTGATTTTTCTACAATCAGTTTATGACTCCTTGAAATTTCTTTTGTTTTTTTATCGTGACTACGCGGCGCAGCCAAAGGTCTGAGTCCCGCAAAAACAGACAAAACATCTTTTCGCTGTGGAGGTCTGGTTAAATACTGCCCTGCCGTTGAAAGAATAAAATCAATTTCCTCTTCCAATGCGACTGGCTCTAATGCCGCATGCTTCATCACCGTATCTGTTGTTCCAACCACTATCTTATCATGCCATGGAACTGCAAAGAGTACTCTGCCATCGGCTGTTTTAGGTATCATTATAGCGCAGTTACTTTGAAGGAAAGAAGAATCTAATACTAAATGAACTCCCTGACTAGGTTGTACAGTAGGCTTTTTACCTGGTTCATCCATTTGCAAGATATCGTCGGCAAAAACGCCTGTAGCATTTATTATCGTTTTCGATCTGACTGTATGACTCAAACCGGATTCCATATCCATCACTTTTACACCGCAAACCTTCCCATCCTGCTTAATCAATTCTGTTACCTTCATGTAATTAAGCAAACAAGCACCCGCTTCTACAGCGGTCTGGGCTATGTTTACAGCCAATCGTGAATCATCGAACTGACCATCATGATATATAACGCCGGCTTTCATACCTTTTTTACGTAACATCGGAATTGTTTTTACAGCGCGCTTCGGCCCTATGCAAAAAGACCGGCCAAGACCTAAGTTTGCAGCCATTAAATCATATAATATTAGTCCAATGGTATAAAAGGCACCTTCCCACCATCTGTAACACGGAATTAAAAAAGTTTGATTTTTGACAAGATGAGGGGCATTTTTCCTTAGTAAACCTCTTTCGCGTAAAGCCTCCAAAACCAATGAAAGATCCCCTTGAGCTAAATAACGAACGCCACCATGAACTAATTTAGTGCTTCGGCTGGAAGTTCCTTTCGTAAAATCGTCTTGTTCGAACAAAGCGACACTCGCTCCACGGGTTACAGCATCTAAGGCAACACCCAGACCTGTTGCGCCACCTCCAATTACTATAAAGTCGAAAACATCGTCATGAGTGATTAGCTGATGTAACAGCGCATTCCTTTTCATATCAATTCCGATTTAGATTAACATTTACAAATGTAGATAATTGTTTGATTTACGCCAGAGAATTAGTTCTATATTTTTGAGTAAAAAAGAAAAACTATAATTTTCTCGGATGTAAATCAGAATAATATTTTATTAACATTGCGTGTATCAAAAGAAAGGTTAACTTTGCATGCTGTAAAATAAAAGAGATTTGCAATGATCGATAAGATTAAAACTCTGCTTCAGGAAGTAGAGAATATGAAAGCGGCTAACGCCGAAGAACTGGAAACTTTACGAATTAAATACCTCAGTAAGAAGGGTGAAGTATCACTCCTTTTTAATGATTTTCGCAATGTTGCATCAGATCAGAAACGTGAAGTTGGTCAGTACTTAAATGAACTGAAAGAAACTGCACAACAGAAAATCAATGATTTGAAAGAAGCTTTCGATAGCATTCAGACAACAGATGATACTATTGATCTTACGCGTACGGCTTATCCGATAGAACTTGGAACCCGTCATCCTCTTTCCATTGTAAAGAAAGAAATATGTGATATCTTCGGACGATTAGGCTTTAGCATTGCTGAAGGTCCTGAAATTGAAGATGACTGGCATGTATTTTCTTCGCTTAACTTTGCAGAAGATCATCCTGCCAGAGACATGCAAGACACTTTTTTCATTCAGCATAATCCTGATGTTCTGTTGAGAACTCATACTTCATCAGTACAGACACGTGTAATGGAAAATCAGGAACCTCCAATCCGGATTATTTGTCCGGGACGGGTTTACCGCAATGAAGCCATTTCATATCGCGCACATTGCTTCTTCCATCAGGTAGAGGCTTTATATGTGGATAAAAATGTTTCATTTGCAGATTTAAAACAAGCTTTGCTGTTTTTTGCTAAAGAAATGTTTGGTCCTGATACTAAGATCCGTTTACGTCCGTCCTATTTCCCATTTACTGAACCATCTGCAGAGATGGACATTTCCTGCAATTTGTGTGGAGGAAAAGGTTGCCAGTTCTGCAAGCACACAGGTTGGGTGGAAATATTAGGATGTGGTATGGTGGATCCTAATGTTCTTGAAAATTGTGGAATTGATAGTAAAGTATATTCCGGATATGCACTCGGTATGGGTATCGAGCGTATCACAAATTTGAAATACCAAGTTAAAGACTTGCGTATGTTTTCGGAAAACGATGTACGTTTTCTGAAACAGTTTGAGTCAGCCAATTAAGTTGATAACCTAATCATTTTTTACCACCCCCGGGATTAACCCCCCGGGGGAAACACACGGGTAAATAATGAGGGTATTCTAATAATTACGCATGCGAAAAGAAGAACGTTATAAGGGAATAATAGACTGGTTCAGTATAAATATGCCGGTAGCGGAATCTGAGTTGCATTACAAAGATCCGTATCAGTTACTTATAGCTGTAATTCTTTCCGCACAATGTACAGACAAAAGAGTAAACCAAATTACTCCTGCCCTTTTTGAAGCTTTTCCAACTCCCGAAGTTTTAGCAGCAACCACCTCCGAAGTTGTTTTCGAGTATATCCGCAGCGTATCATATCCAAACAATAAGTCTAAACATCTTGTGGGTATGGCACAAAAATTAATGTCAGAATTTAATGGAAATGTTCCTTCAGACGTTGATGAACTTCAGAAGCTGCCAGGTGTAGGCCGAAAGACTGCCAATGTAATAGCTTCGGTCATCTTTAACAAGCCGGCTATGGCCGTAGATACTCATGTATTCAGAGTTTCTAACCGCATTGGGCTTACCCTAAACAGTAAAACTCCTCTTGAAACCGAACGTGAATTAGTAAAGCATATACCGGAAAACCTAATTCCCAAAGCTCATCACTGGCTAATTTTACACGGAAGATACGTATGTCTGGCCCGTAAGCCCAAGTGTGATGAATGTGGAATAAAACAATGGTGTAAATATTTCTTTTCAAAGAAATAGCAGATCCTGGCCGTTTTCCAGTTCTTATAGGATTGGATGAATAAAGATATATCTTTCGATCTTAAAAGATATATCTTTCAAGGCAAAAAGTATATACTTTTTGGACCATAAGTACTAACAAACTACGCTATACTTCATATCTTTCTCTCACGGTGCTTTAGTAGCTGATTCATTGTTACTACAATGTAAATTGTCTGCCTGTCTTTTTTTCTATTAACTATATTACATTACCAGATAATTAGTTACATTTGCTAGTATATTCAGTATACATGAAAGAATACCGTAAAGAGATAATAATTGCTCTGATTTCTGTAGCCGTAGCAATTTTGGCGGTCTGGTTCTTTTTCTTTTCCATCGACGAAAAGAAAGTAACCATACAGGGGGACTTGTATACGATCATTGCGCCTAATCCGAATGCCCTAATTTGTATTAACCGGCCTTCGCTACTCACCAAAATTATTCTTTCGGATAACAATAAACAAGACTTATTTACTCCTTACATACCTCAGGTGTTTCTTTCTGTACTGGATAAAGGTGTAATTCCTTTTTATTTAATATCCTATCATGCGCAGGGAGAAGTATTGTATGCCAAAGCAACAATGGAACAAGCCGACGAAATTGCATTCAAAGTACTTCACCCCTATTTCAACAGTTACGATCCGCAACGCATCGTAGTGGATGGAGCAGAATATACTTTTTATGCCATTCCCGGAAATCGTTTTTTTGTTACATACTATAATAACGGCGTTTGGGCAGCAAGCTTCAGTAAAAAATTATTGGAATATGTTGCGATTCAGCAATCTGGTGGAAAGTTTTCTCTTCCTGAAAGTATTTCGGATCAGCGAAAATTACTGGATCGCAGTGCTCCGCTGAATATTATTATTCCTGCTGAGAGATTAAACGTATATACGCAAATAAATGATTCGACACAGGTAAATCTTGGGAACGGCTGGATATATGCAGATATTTATGTAAGCGAAAACAAGCTTTGTTCTTTCACCCGAATTCCTTACCATGCCTCATTTGATAGCATCTATCCTCTTTTGGCAGACACTCTGCAGCTTAGGCTCAAGAGTTTTTTTCCGCAACATAATTTCATGCTACAATTCGACAAGGATAACGACCAGATCTATTACACAACATGTTTGAATCAAACAGACTCGATCAGCAATTGATTACTAGTCCGTCGTATGCGTAATACACATTTGTTGGTAATTCTTTCTCAATTTTTTCATGCAAACCAATCCTGTGACTCATATGTATCAGGTATGCCTTTTTCGGATTAATACGTTTTATGTTTTCTAAGGCATCCTCAAGTCCTTCGTGAGAAGGATGATGTCCTTTTCGTAACGCGTCAATTACCAACACATCCAGCCCCTGTAATTTCATTACTTCCTCGTCGGAAATATATTTTAAGTCGGTTAAATATGCAAAACCGCCTATTCGAAAACCTAAAATGGGCAATTTACCATGCATCACCCGAATAGGAATTACCCACACTCCTGCAGCATCAAAAGGATTTTCAGTAATCCTTATTAATTCAAGATTAGGAACTCCCGGATATTTAAATTCCCGGAATGCATACGGCATGCGCGTAACAATTGCTTCAGCCACATTATCTTCGGCATAAATATCTACGCCTTTATCACGGCAAAACGGACGAAGATCATCCAACCCTCCTACGTGATCATAATGTTCATGAGTAATCAGAACCCCATCGAGTTTCGTAATTGAATGAGTCAGCATCTGCATCCTGAAATCGGGACCACAATCAATAAGCAAACGTTTACCATCTGTTTCCACGAGTACAGATGCCCTTAAACGCCAATCACGCGGATCTTTGCTTGTACAGACCTCACAATTACAACCAATTTCGGGGTTACCCGTAGAAGTTCCTGTTCCTAAAAACGTTACTTTCATCTTCTCAACCAATATATTTCACTTCGGGTTCTATCTGTATTCCAAAACGTTGAGCTACTGTTTCGCGAATCGCTTCTGCCAATAAAGCTATTTCGGATCCAACAGCTCCTCCCAAATTAACCAAAACCAACGCCTGATGTTCATAAACAGCAGCCTGTCCATATGCTTTCCCTTTAAATCCACATTGTTCAATCAACCAGGCGGCAGGTATTTTTACTCTACCATCGGGCAAGGCATAAGACGGAATCAAAGGATATTCATTTTTTAAACTCTCATAGTGATTCTCTGAGATTGTCGGATTCATAAAAAAACTTCCTGCATTTCCCAAAACTTCAGTATCTGGCAATTTACGTGTACGAACGTCAATAACGGCCTGCCTTACTGATGAGAGATTTACAATACTATATTTCGAAAGTTCCTCTTTTAAATCCTTGTAGTCAATTGAAAATTGAGGTTCTTTAGAAAGTCGTATCGTCAGGTACGTTACAATATATTTATCGACAAGCTCTTTCTTAAAGATGCTTGATCTATATCCGTAAGCACATTCATCTAATGTAAAAATGCGTTTATTCCCCGTAGCAATCTCAAAAGCCTCCACAGATTCGATTACATCTTTAATTTCTGCTCCGTAAGCTCCGATATTCTGTATAGCCGCAGCACCTACTTCTCCGGGAATCAGTGAAAGGTTCTCGATTCCACCCAAACCTTTATCTACTGCATATGCAACCAGATCATCCCAAACAACCCCGGCCCCTACCCGAAGAAAGACATATTTATCGTTCTCTTTATCTACATCGATACCCTTAATTGCCGAATGTAAAACAACTCCACTGTAATCGTTCAGAAATAACAGGTTACTTCCGGCACCTATATGCACCTTCTCGAAAGAGGAAACGTATTCGTCATGAAGGATCCGAGATAACTCTTCTTCAGTGCTATACTCCATAAACCAACGGGTTTTCACATTTAAATGAAATGTATTATGCTTCTCTAAAGAGTAATTTTCTTCTATTTTCATTATCTAAATATTTCGTACAATCAGCCACAAATTAAATTCGCGTAAAGGTATAAAGAAAATGGAGTGAAACAAAATTGAGAGTGCTTTGTATGCTTACTATTTGGCCTATAAATTTACGATTACATAGGCTAATTAAAATAAAAAAGCTGCAATCTAAATCACTTAGACTGCAGCCGAACATTAGTGTTTACTCTAAAATTTGTTAACCTAAACCTTATTAAACATTCAGTAGTGATATATAATTTATTTATTTACTTTCAACGCGGCTCCCTTATAAGATACCGTAGCATCCGGAACAGGGTTTGAATCGAAACCTTTTGTTTTTTCTTTTCCGATAAATACGACATGGAATGTTCGTTCTTTTACCATGCCGGCGAAATCACCTTTTCTTTCTCCAATGGTAACTTCTTTTTTCGCTTCATTATAGGTAAACGAAATAGTTGAATACTTTCCTTTTTCGTAATTGTAATTTGTACCTTCATCTTCGTATAGTGTAAATGAGGCATCCTTACCGGTATAAATATACAATGTTATAGGAGCGGCTGGTTTTTCGGAAGCATATTGCAGCTCTTCTCCAACAGGAACGATCGACCCGGCTTTTACAAACAATGGCATACGTTCGTAAGGAGCATTCACAGTCTGCATATTTCCGCCTTCAGTATAAGAGCCCGTATAGAAATCGTACCAACCCGTATTTTTCGGAAAGTATACGTCTCGAGTCCTTGCTTTATATGTATATACCGGACATACCATCAAACTAGGGCCAAACATATACTGGTCGCCAAGGTTGTTTACAGCTGCGTCATAAGCAAAATCCATTACCATTGGCCGCATGATGGTATAATCATTCAAGAAAACTTCTCCTGCCAATGTATAAATGTAGGGCATCAAACGATATCTCAACTTGTCATAATAAACAATACTTTTATATGCAGGATCGGACTGTGGAGCCAAGTTAAATACTTCGCGATAAGGAAACTGTCCATGCGTACGGAACAAAGGAGCGAAAGCCCCAAATTGTGTCCAACGACTATTCAGTTCACGCCACTCTTTCATATCTTCGGAACCTTCTTTAGCCGTTTCAAAACGTTTTTGTACGCTGAAACCTCCAATATCCATGGTCCAGTAAGGATTTCCCGACATAGAGTGATTTAATCCGGCAGAAATCTGCGCCTTAAAATCTTCCCAGCAAGTGCCAATATCTCCACTCCATGTTGCAGCACCATATTTCTGAAGACCTGCAAAGCCTGAACGTGTTAACAAAAATACCCGCTTGTCGTTATCAGCAGACCGCTGCCCTTTATATATTGCCATGGCGTTCATCAACGCATAGGTATTAAAATACTTGGCAGAAGGTCCCATTGCAGTGGGAGTCATCAACTCTTTTCTATATTCAATACTGGCATTAGATAAAATATCTGGTTCCGAAGCATCCATCCACCAAGCGTCAAATCCTTTTGGATAGAGATGTTCTTTCATCTGATTCCAAAACAAATTACGGGCATCTTCATTATATGCGTCATAAAACGAACCAACATATCCTTTACCAACCCAGTCCTTAATACTATCTTTTGTAGCGCGTTGGTACATCCAACCTTTCTTGTCAAATTCTTTGTAATGTTCGGTAGATTCATAGAATTTAGGCCAAACGGAAATCATTACTTTGGCATTTAATTTATGAGCTTCATCAACAAGTCCTTTTGGATCAGGATAACGTACCGGATCAAACTCATGACTACCCCAGGCATTTTCGGGCCAATAAAACCAGTCAACTACCATATTATCTACTGGAATTTCTCTACGTCTGAATTCTTTCAGTGCATCAAGTAATTCGTCCTGGGTCTTGTAACGCTCACGGCTTTGCCAGAATCCCATAGCCCATTTAGGCATTACCTGAGCTTTTCCTGCTATTCCACGATATCCTTTCATTACATCATCCATCGAGTCGCCCTTAATGAAATAGTAGTCTATCTGATCCCCAATCTCGGAGCTTAAAGAAAGCTTATTCTGTTCTACAGGGTCAACAGGTGAAAGAAACTTTAAACCTATGTAAGATACACCTCCATCAGGAAACCATTCCAGTTTTACCTGATGTTTTTTTCCAGCTTCCATTTCTACACCGAACTTGGCAACAGAAGGA
>OBMA010001324.1_pt1 | contig 15112 bp, 15 predicted proteins | sample 1539141 | NCBI WGS metagenome assembly OBMA01 (sample SAMEA3991484, study PRJEB22521) | metagenome | biome: anthropogenic terrestrial biome; feature: sewage plant; material: raw primary sludge | place: Sweden | collected 2012-09-26 | reverse complement strand
AATTCGTCTATTTTTTTTCTATTTTCATCTAATAAATTTTCTAATATTTCTTTTGCGTTTTCTGTTTCAGCAAGAATTGAGAGGCTTGAAAAGCAAGGTATAATCAGTGGATATCACGCTGAAGTAAATCCCAGAATACTTGGATTCCACATTACAGCATTTATAAACCTGACTCTTGAGCCAAAACAGAAACCTGAGTTTTATCCTTTCATTGATTCATGTCCCAATGTTCTTGAATGTGACTGTGTTACAGGAACTTATTCAATGCATATAAAGGTTTGTTTTCCAAGTACACTCGAACTTGATTCATTTATCGGGCAATTACAAAAATTTGGAAAAACCGAAACACAAATTGTATTTTCAACTCCTGTACAAACTCGTGGCATAAACATAGAATCAATTTCTGAAGATGAAGCTAAAAATCCTGATTCAAAATCAAATCAAAAATAATTTTCATATGACAAAAAAACATTCAATTATCTTCAAAAGATGATTGAATGTCTTTTTATTTATTCCTTTTATTTAATTTAAATTGATAATCGCATCTTAATTAAGCTTATCCATAAATTCCTTAAGTGCCGGATCTTGTGCCGATTTTGAATCTTCGTCTTCTTTTACCATTTTATATATGTCCTGAATATCTTGTTCAGCATTTACCTTATCTACATAATTCTGAGTATCTTTATCAAGTATTTCATTGTCTATAAGATATTTTCCATTTCTTTTTACTATATATATATTTGGTATTACATCCAATGGAGTTGATGTAATATTTGCAATTGTAATATTTGCTACTGCATAAACAATAACATCATCATCTTTATATCCCTTTACACTGTAGCAATTTACACTGCTGTACATTGTTATAATCTTAGAACGGCTGATCGTAGCTGTCATATTATCATATTGTGTCGGATCTGTAACACATGACTTTAATGTATTTTGATCAGCAGAGGCAAGAGCATTAAGATAAGTTATTACAAGTGCATTCACTTCTGGATTTGCATTCGTAGAATATGAAAATTTTGAAGTAATACCTAAATCTTTACTGACACTGTCTTTTCTTTGATAAAGAAAAATGCTGAATGCAGCAATTGCTGCAATAAAAAATATCCATATAACTATAAGAAGTGATTTTAGTTTTCTTCTTTTTTTTGATTTTTGATTCATATCTTTTCCTCTATAAATATTTAACTATAATGCACCAGACGGGAATCGAACCCACGCACATGGCTCCGGAGGCCATTGCTCTATCCACTGAGCTACTGATGCAAACGTTATTTATTATATATGAATTTTAAGTATTCAGCAAGTATCACTGGTTTAGGTAAAATCATGATACCATTTATTAATAATTAATATATAAAATAAATTCATATACCAAAACTCAAATTATTATACTGATTCAGCATCTTCAATATCATGTGCGATTTGTTTCTTTAATTCTTCAAGATTTCTGAACTTCTTTTCTCCTCGAAGCATTTTTTTTAACTCAACTCTAATTCTATTTCCATAAATATAAGAATTAAAATTATAAATAAACGTTTCGATTGTTACAGAAAGTCCATTTGCAATCGTTGGATTGTTTCCAACGTTTGTGATGCTTTTAAATATTTTTTTTGTTCCATCATCAGAATACAAAATTGTTTCAGATGAATACACTCCAAACTTTGGAATTATTTTTTCACGTCCAGGCATTAAATTTATTGTAGGAAAGCCAAGTGTAGTTCCTATATGATTTCCATGTTCAACAATACCCTGAAATCCAAACTGACGTCCCAAAAGTGTATTTACCTCTTCAATATCTCCATTTGTAATTGCTTCTCTTATTCTTGTTGAGCTTATTATGCTCTTTTTGTCTTCTATTTTCTCAATTACATGGAGTTTGAATCCATAAATATCGGATAATTCTTTCAAAAGTTCAATATTTCCACAACGCTTGTTTCCAAAACAGAAATCCGATCCTACAATCAGACATTTCATATGAAGTTTTCTTATAAGAATGTCTTCAACAAAATCATCCGGCTCTATACTTGAAAACTCAGGAGTAAAAAGTTGTCTTATAAAACGATCAACATGAAACTCCTGCATAATTTCCCGCTGTTCTGCATCAGATAAAATTTGAGTTTGCGCCGTATCTATTTTGAAAACAACAGACTCAAGTTCATTATCATTAGATTCCCTTAAAAGTGTTTCTAATAAAATTTTATGTCCACGATGAAATCCATCAAATTTTCCAATTGTTACTGCACTATCCATATTCAAAAGTCTTTTCCTTTTATATCTATAATTTAAATGTTTAAAACCTGAAAGCGCAAAACAGCCTATTCCGGTCTCAGCATCTTAACTATCTTAAGTTCTTCTGTATCAATATTCATCTGATATAAAGCATAGACTTTTCCCTGAAATGTCACAGCTACCTTTTCACCATCAGAAAATCCAGTGATATGGTTCTTAATAAAAATAAGATCATCTGCTCTTATTTTATTTCCATTTATAAGAAAACGTTCTTTTTCAGGCTTTATCTCAGCTGTTAGAACACCTTTCATAAGTTCATCAACTTCAAGCACAGCATCATGCAATTTTCCTTTTTCCTTTAAACTGTTAAGTTCTTCTAAAGTCAATGCATCAGTATCACAAAGTCCATGTGTTTCACGTCTAATCAAAGTTTTCATACAGCCGTCAGTTTTTAGTTCCTCACCAATATCTCTGCATAAACTTCTTATATATGTTCCCTTTGAACAATGAATACGTATTTTCACAACCGGAATCTTTATTGATAATATTTCAATATTATAAATCTCTATCGGTCGTGGTTCTACATATACATCCTCACCATCTCTTGCATATTCATACAGTTTTTTTCCATTTTTCTTTATAGCTGAATATAAAGGAGGTATTTGCATTTGTTTTCCAATATATTTACTTACAGCTTTCCTTACGTCATCATCCGTTATACTTTTTTCAGATAATTCAACAGAATTTATTACCTTTCCTGATATATCACATGTATCAGTCTTAGTACCTAAAAGTATTTCAGTTTCATATATTTTATCTTCTGCTGCTAAAAACTCAGATAATTTTGTTGCACTGCCCAGCAAAACAACAAGAACGCCTTCCGCTATAGGATCAAGTGTTCCGGCATGTCCGACTTTACGCTGTCCAAATATACCACGACATTTCGCAACCACATCAAAAGATGTAAAACCAGATTCCTTATAAACATTTACAATTCCATTATACATTTTATACCAACTGTTCTTCTATCATCGGAATAAGTTCCTGCATTGTTTTTTCATAATTATCTGATGTGAACCCAGCTGCTTTTATATGTCCGCCGCCACCAAAATGCTGGGCAATATGACTTACATCTGCATAGTTCTTTGCTCTGAGGCTAAATTTAAAATTCTTCTTTGCATTTTGATAAACAAATACAGCCACTTCAACTCCATCAGTCAAACGAAGCTGTTCCACAATTCCTTCTGTATCAAGGGATGTACATTTAAATTCTTTAAACATCTCCTTAGATATATACCCAGAAATCATACGGCCATTCAGATAAAGTTTAGATTCAAGCAAAACTCTTGCCATAAGCAGATTCTGACGGTATGACTTCTTATAAAATGTTTCATCAATGATTTTTTCACTGTTTACGCCTTTTTCAAGAAGCATTCCCGCAATTTCCATCGTATGACGTCCAGTACAGCTATATTTAAATACTCCTGTATCATGAACTATACCAAGATATATACATTCAGCTGTATTTTTACTGATTTTATCAATATCGATCAAATCTGTAAGTACCTCACATGCCGATGAAGCATCTGGATCTATATAACACAAATCTCCAAATCCCTTATTACTGAAATGATGATCTATGCAAACTGTTGAAATCGCTGAATTATATATATCACTAAATTTACCAAGCCTGTCAATATCTGAAACATCTATTGATACAGCAAGATCATAACGTCTGTCTGATTGTTCATGCTTGATTTTTTTTGCACCATTTAGCATTTTAAATGATGATGAGAATGTTTCTGTATAAACATCTACAATCTTATCTTTATAATTATCAATCAGATAATTATAAAATCCAAGTGTTGAACCAATACAGTCACCATCAGGATTAATATGACCGACAATAGCTATTGTTGCCGCGCTTTCAATCAGACGTTGAAGTTTCTTCGACTTTTCACGAACATCTGCCAACATGCTCACTCCTTACTTCATTTCTATATTTTCAGAAATAATTTTATTCATCAAAAGAATCAGTCTCATCATTAACATTGAGATTTCCTGATTTTTCCTGTCCTTTACGATCCTGTTCAATTATATCATCTATCTTCTTTGACATTTCAACACCATATTCTATGGAATGATCCAAAATAAATGTTATTTCAGGTGTATTTCTTAAATTTAATGATTCTGCCAGTCTTGAACGAATAAATCCACTTGCACTTTTAAGTCCAAGCATAGTTCTTCTCTGTTCATCTTCGGAGCCAAGAACACTTACATAACATTTACATTCTTTTAAATCTTTCGTCGCTTCTGTCTTTACAACAGATACAAATGAATTTACTCTTGGATCTTTCATTTCAAATTCAAGTACATAACTGATGACCCTTTGTATATCACTATTTGTTCTTGAACTTTTATAACTTTTTTGTCTCATATATACACCTCAGGGTTTACCTAACGAGGAATTTCTACCATCTTATAGGATTCAACCTTATCCCCTTCTCGAACATCATTAAAATCTTCAAATACAATACCACATTCATATCCAGCTTTTACTTCTTTTACATCGTCCTTAAAACGCTTCAACGATGTAATGGCTCCTTCAAAAATCAAATCATCCCCTCTTGTTACACGTGCCTTTGAGTCTCTTGTTATTGAACCATCAAGTATAAATGAACCAGCAATAAGTCCGATCTGAGATGCTTTAAAAATCTGACGAACTTCAGCATGTCCTTGAATCTTTTCTTCATAAACAGGATCAAGCATACCCTTCATTGCATTTTCTATATCATCAATGACATTATATATTACACGATACTGACGTACATCGACTTTCTCATGATCAGCAAGTGACTTGGCCTGTGAATCCGGACGTACATTAAATCCAATAATTATTGCACCTGATGCCGCTGCAAGTGTTACATCTGATTCTGTAATTGCACCAACTGCTGAATGAATACATTTTATCACAATTTCATCATTAGAAAGTTTAAGAAGACTCTGCTTAAGTGCTTCAACAGACCCCATTACATCTGCCTTAATAATGATATTAAGATCTTTGAGTTTTCCTTCTTCCATCTGATTAAATATATCATCAAGAGAGACTCTTGTTTTGATTTTGGTTTCACTGAGAAGTCTTTCTTTCCCTCTTTCTTTAAATGCAGCAGAAATAGCTTTTACATCTTTTTCATTGTCTGTTGCAACAAATGTATCTCCTGCAAATGGAACTCCATCAAGTCCAATTACTTCAACAGGTGTTGATGGAAGAGCTTCTTTTTCATTTTTATGTCTGTCATTTGTCATTGCTCTTACACGTCCATGAGCTTCACCAATAGCAATGAAATCACCGACTCTCAAAGTTCCCTTTTGTACAAGAAGTGTAGAAACCGGTCCACGGCCCTTATCAAGACGTGCCTCAATAACAACACCTCTGGCCTTCCTGTCGGGGTTTGCTTTTAATTCAAGCATATCTGCTGTAAGAAGCACCATATCCAGAAGATTGTCTATACCTTCGCCCGTATGTGCTGAAACAGGACAAAACACTGTTTCTCCACCCCAGTCTTCAGCAACCAGACCATACTCTACAAGTTCCTGCTTAACTCTTTCAACATTTGCTGCCGGCTTATCAATCTTATTTACAGCCACAATAATCTGGATTCCAGCTGCTTTAGCATGATTAATAGCTTCTACAGTCTGAGGCATTACACCATCATCAGCTGCAACAACAAGAATTGCTATATCTGTAGACTGGGCGCCACGAAGTCTCATAGCCGTAAATGCTTCATGTCCAGGTGTATCAAGAAAAGTAATAGTTTTATCTCCTACAGACACAACCGAAGCTCCTATTGCCTGTGTAATACCTCCTGCTTCCTTCTCTGTCACATGTGTTTTTCTAATGCAGTCGAGAAGAGATGTCTTGCCATGATCAACGTGTCCCATTACACATACAACTGGTGGACGTGATTTTAAAGATTCCTCAGAATCTTCAATATCTCTCATTACTTCTTCAACAACATCAATTTTTTCTTCTTCTTCAGAAAAAATATTATATTCCAATGCCACATCAGCAGCTTCTTCAAACGTAAGTTCTGTATTAACAGTATATAGTTTGCCTTCAAGAAAAAGTTTCTTTATAAGCTGATTTACCTGAACTTTCATTTTATCAGCCAAATCTCTTACAACAATACTTTCAGGAAGTTTAATTGTTTTTATAGTTTCTTCTTCTTTTTTAGTTTCTTCTTTTTTTGTAACAGCAGCACCATTATTTTTATTATGATCTTTATTAAAACTTCCTTTATCCGTCTTATGGAATAAATTTGGTTTCTGATCACGTTTTGTTTTATCATCTTTTAAATTCTTATTTTTATTTGATTTTATGGAATTGCTATTTTTCGTTTCTGCTGATTGTTTATTATCACTCTTTTCTGAATTTACATTTTGAGTTTTCTTTATTTTGGAACCATTTAATGTACCTTCAGATTTCGAATTTGCTTTTACATCTGTATCAGAATTCTTCTTAGTTCTTTTTTTAACTTTATCATCATTTGAATCTTTTGTTTCAGTTACCTTTACACTTGTTTTATGACTATTATGCTTATCAGCTTCTTTAGTAATCTTCTCTGATTTTTCTTTTGAGATAGTTTTTTCTGACTCAGAATTTTTATTTTTTGAACTATCTGTTTTCTTTACTGATATTTCTTTTTCTGAATTTTCTACAGATTTTTTCACATTTTTGTCAACAGCATCATTTGATTTTTTCTTTGACTCTATCGTCTTTTTTACATCTGTTGTTTTCTTTGACTCTATCGTTTTTTTATTTTCTGCTGCTGCCTTCGCCTCTGCTGCCGCTTTCGCCTCTGCTGCCGCTTTTGCCTCCGCCGCTGCTGCCGCTTTTGCCTCTGCTGCTGCCTTCGCCTCTGCCGCCGCTTTTGCCTCTGCTGCCGCCTTTGCCTCTGCTACTGCTTTATTTTTAGCTTCTTCCTCTTCCAATGTCTTCTTTTCTGCCATTTCCTTCTTCAGCAAAGCAGCATGAATACTGTCACTCAATGACATTTTTCTTTTTGCTGGCTGTTTTGTTTTTTCAGAAGAAGATATATTTTTGACATCTGCGTTATTCTGCTGAGTATGCTTTCCTATCTTTTTCTTTTCATCTTTAGTAGCTGCACCTGCTGCAACATTTTTTTTATCATTCGTATTTTCCATTCATTTACCTCCAAATAGAAACCTATTAATCCTCATTGAATAGTTTCTTTATCTCAAGTGCAAGTCCCGCATCTATTACAGCTGCAACACTGCGATGTTCATGTCCTACTCTTTTGCCAAGATTTTCCTTTGTACCAGCCACCGTATAAGGCACATTGTAAAATGCACATTTATTTTCAAATTTCTTTTTAGTATTATCTGATGCATCCATTGCAATAATTACAAATTCAGCTTTCCCACCTGTAATAGCTTCCTCAGCAGCAAATTCTCCCGATACAGTTTTTCCTGCTTTTGCCGCAATACCAATCATATTCCATTTAAATGCTTCAAGTTCAGATAACATTGAATCATGGATTTCTCCAGTAATATGCTTCTCAGATAAAGCTTTATCTATACAGTCTTTTTTTCGACAAACATAAGCACCGCGTCCTCTGAGTTTTCCTGATGTGTCGACTTTATCACCATCTTCACTGACAAGAACTCTTAACATTTCACTTTTAGGATGAGATTTCCCACATGCTATACATATTCTTAGAGATACTCTGTTTCTGTTTTTTTTCTTTGTACTCATTTTTTATATTACTCTTCGTTTCCTGATACATTAGAAATAAAATCGTTATCTGTATCATCAACATCAATAATTTCATCATCTGATGCAGCTGATTCCAATTCATGCTGCTGAGATTCACTTTTTATATCAATTTTAAATCCGGTAAGTTTTGCTGCAAGTCTGGCATTCTGTCCTTCCTTGCCAATTGCCAATGACAATTGATAATCAGGAACAACAACTCTTGCTGAACGGTCTTCTTCATCCACCTTCACAGATATTACCTTGGATGGACGAAGAGCATTTTCAATAAAAACTGCCGGATTTTCGTTCCATTCTATAATATCCATTTTTTCACCACAAAGATCATCAACAATACTGTTTACACGATTTCCGTTCATGCCAACACACGAGCCCACTGCATCAACATTCTCATTATTTGAATGAACTGCAATTTTTGATCTTGATCCTGCTTCTCGTGATATGCTTTTGATTTCAACTGTTCCATCTGAAATTTCTGCTACTTCTCTTTCAAATAATCTCTTTACAAGTTCAGGATGTGTACGGCTTGTCAAAATTCTGCAATCACTTCCTCTTGATTTCTTATCATCACGATTTTTTCTTGTTTCTCTTACATCTACAATATAAAGTTTAATTCTGTCACCCGGATTATAATGTTCATTAGGAATCATTTCTTTCTGTTCAAGAATTGTCTTTGTTCTTCCATCAAGATTCACAATTAATCTGTCATCAATATAACGTTCTACAATACCAGTAATAACATCATGTTCTTTTACTTTAAAATAATTATACAAAGCCTTTCTTTCACTTTCACGAATGCTCTGTAAAATAATATTCTTGGCATTCTGAGCAGCTGATCTCCCGAAATCCTTTGAATTAATCTGAATCCTGACCTCATCACCAATTTCAGCATCCATATTTATTTTACGCGCTTCTTCCAATGAGATTTCAGATTTACTGTCAATAACAGTTTCAACTGTCTTTTTATATATATATGTTTTAATTTCTCCTGTTTCACGATCCATGTGTGCCTCTGCATGAACATTTTTTCCATAATCTGCTGCACATGCTGAAACTATAGATTTCTCAATTGCTTCCATTATAATCTCTCGATTTATTCCCTTATCTTTTTCCAGCGCGTCCAACGCTTCAATAATCTCTGACATTTTTAAGTCCTCTCTTTCTTTTTTTGTTTCAAAATTTTATATTGCATATAAACAAGTAACCGTTTAATCTATAAATTCCAATCGCACAAGTGAAATATTTTTTCTCTCAAATATAAGTTCTTCATCATTCATAACTATTACAATCTGTTTTTCATCATATGCTTTCAGATTTCCATCAAATTCTTTGCACCCATCAATTGGTTGAAAAAGTTTTACATGCACAAGCCTTCCTATGCTTTTTTCAAATTCCCTGTCACGGCGAAGCGGTCTTGTAAGTCCTGGTGAAGACACTTCAAGAGTATATGCCTCCTGAATAAAATCCATATCATCCAGTTTTTTTTCAAGCTGATGGCTGATTGATACACAATCGTCAATATCAATTCCACCTTCTTTATCTACATAAATTCTCAAGTAGTAATCCGCCCCTTCTTTTGTGTACTCTATATCCCACAAATCATATCCGCCCGAATCAAGAACAGGCTTAAGAAGTACTTCAGTCTCAGCTTCAATTTCTGATTTTTTCAACCGCAAATCCTCCATTCTTTATGACAAAAAGATGAGTGGGCATCGGAAATCCGAACCCACTCAAGTCTCTAACTATATGCTCTAACAATCTTATCACAAACTTCCTTTTTTGCAACCTTTTTACTGTTTTTTCGCTGTTTTTTATTATTTTTTCAGTTTTTTTTGCCATTTTACATCTTCTCAATTTTTATTCTTAATATTTTATTTTTCACAACTCAATAAGCTGTTTAGGCGAATGAGAAAATGTTTCACACCCATCATCTGTTATAAGAATCATATCCTCAATTCTGACACCGAACTTTCCAGGAATATATATTCCGGGTTCATCAGTTTCTATCATTCCCGGTGAAAGAACATTTGTCTCATGCATATTAAGATATGGGCTTTCATGAATGTAAAGCCCAACAGAATGTCCAAGTCCGTGTCCAAAACATTTTCCAAATCCCCTGTCTGCTATAAAATTTCTAGCCAATGCATCCGCTTCGCGGCCTGTCATACCGGCATGAATTTTGTCCTGAACCAACATATTCGCTTCCAGCACAATACTATAAATATTTTTTTGTTCATCAGATGCTTTACCAATAGAAACCGTTCTTGTCATGTCTGAACAGTATCCGTGATATTTGCATCCAAAATCCATAGTAATAAAATCTCCATTTTCCAGCTTTTTCTCAGATGGTATGGCATGTGGCATTGATGAATTTATACCTGAAGCTGCTATTGTATCAAATGACAATCCCTCGGCTCCATGTTTCTTCATACTGTATTCAAGTTCAGCTGCAACCTCAAGTTCAGTCATTCCTGGTTTTAAGATACCACATATATCTTCAAATGCATTATCCCCTATACTCTCAGCTGTTCTTAACAGTCCTATTTCTTCTTTTGTTTTTATACGTCTTGGAATAACAAGAGCATTGTCAAGTGCAATCCATAATTTTATATTTTTCAGATTCTGTCTGAATTTATGAAAATCTGCATAAACCATAGAATGGTCTTCTATTCCAAGTCTTGTTACATTATCTTCGCTTATAATTTCATTTATAATATCAAAGAGCGGTTTCTCCTGATTATATTCTATAACTGTAAAATCCGATTCTTTACAAGCAGCTTCTGTATATCTGGAATCTGTGATCAGAACATAGCGCCCCGTCGTTGAAAGTGCAATTCCTTCACCGCCTCTAAACCCAGTATAATATCTTAAACTATATGGATCTGTAATAAGTACCATATCCACTTCGGATTTAACCATTATTTGATATAATATATCTTTTTTACTCAAGACAAACATCTCCCTATCATATTTATGATAAAACATACTAATTTCAGCCATATATAACTAAAATTTTTTCTGCTGTTTCAACCAAAGAATCTCCACTTTCCATACTTTTCTTTTGAATATAATGATGCGCATCTGATTCATTCATATCGTTCTTAACCATAAGTAAATTCTTTGCCTTACGAATTATTTTTTCTTCTTCAGCCGTTCTTACCCTTGGGCCATGTCTGTCTCTATGCCTTTTGGATGTGGTAGCAACGATCATTTCAATTGTACTGCATAAATGTCCTACGCTTATAGGTGTCGGTTCATATATAATGCTAGATGAGTCTTCTTCAAATCTGAGATCAGGTTTAGCAATAACTATCATCTGAAATCCATCAGGCATATTTTCATGCAACTCAGAATATAACATATCCGTAAGTTTATATCCACAAACAATAATTCCCGACTGCAACTGTTCTGCTGCATTCAAAATATTTGCGCCAGCTCTATATACTCCTGCAACTCTGTAACCATGACGCATCAGTACGGATTTAAAGCGGTTACCATCCTCTTCTTTTGAAAAACCGATAATTATATCCGCCATAATCTACCCCTGCAATCCGTGACATAAATAATAAAAAAATAACTTTATACAATCTGAATATAAAAATTTTTCAAATTCTTGTAAGATATCTGTCAATTTCCCACTGTGAAACATTTGTATTATATTCGTAACATTCTTCTTTCTTCTGTTTGATATATTTTGTAAAAATGCTTTCACCTATGATTTTCTTGAGAAAATCATCATCTTGTGCACATTGAATAGCCTCTTCAAGATTTCCTGGAAGATGTTGAGTTTCAGATAAATTATTTTTTGATATGAGCATAAATTCATCAGCATCAAGTTTTCTTTCAATGCCATCAAATCCTGCCGCAAGTACACATGCTATTGCTAAATAAGGATTACATGCAGTGTCTGGACTTTTAAGCTCAATTCTGGCAGAATTTTCCGTTTTAATATATGGAATTCTGATTGCAGCTCGTTTACCACTTGCAGCATAGGCAATATGATTTGGAATCATATCTTGTTCAGATAAACGCTTATATGAATTAACTATTGGATTCGTAATTATTGAAAGAGATTTAAGATGCGTCAAAATACCTGCTATAAAATGATAACCTAGTTCTGAAAGTTGATTTTCATCACTCTTATCATAAAAAACATTATGCCCATTTTGGGAAAGAGATAAATTCAGATGCATGCCTGACCCTATTACATCATTAACCGGTTTTGGCATAAATGTAGCAAGAAGTCCATGCTTTTTGGCAACATTCTGTACTGCAAGTTTCAGTGTAATAATATCATCTGCTGCATGGAGTGCCTCAACATATTTAAAATCAATCTCATGCTGTCCTGCAGCTTTTTCATGATATGATGATTCTATATCAAAATCCATATCTTCCAGCGTAAAAACCATATCTCGTCTTACATTTTCTCCTAGATCAGAATGTCCTAGATCAAAATATCCTGCATCTTCAGTTGACTCTGTCGTTGGGCGTCCCATATCATCCGTCTGAAAAAGAAAAAACTCACATTCAGGTCCGACACTGGCTGTATAACCAAAATTTTTCAATTTTTCCAATTCCCTTTTTAGAACCGCTCTGGAATCATCCTCTACTGAATTTCCGTCAGTAGTACGTATATCACATATAAGTCTTGCCACCTTTCCCGCCTGAGGCCGCCACGGAAAAATTTCAAATGTACGAAGATCTGGTACAAGAATCATGTCATTTTCATCATTTGTATCAAATCCATCTATATATGTACCGTCAAAAACAAATCGCCCATCAAGTGCCTTAGAAAGATTATTTCTTGTTATTGCTACATTTTTCAATTTACCAAAAATATCAGTAAACTGAAGTCTTATAAATTCAACATCTTCCTCTTCCACGATTCTTTCAATATCTTCTCTTGTGTAATTCATATAACACCCTCCTTTTATCATATAACACTCCCTCCATTTTACATTATTTTATTCATAATGCAAAAAGGGCAGACATCCATATATATGGACATCTGCCTCTCTGCAGTCAAAAATGATTATTAATTATTAGCCTGTGCTGCCACTTCTTCAGCAAAATTATCTTGCTTCTTTTCAAGTCCTTCACCAGTCTCAAAACGAACAAATTTCACAACCTTTAAATTGACCCCATTGTCTTTACCAACCTTGGCAATATAAGCAGCTACATTTTCTTTATTCTCTGCTTTGACATATTCCTGATCCTGAAGACAAATTTCTTTAAGTTCCTTATTGAGACGTCCAACTACCATCTTTTCAAGAATATTCTCAGGTTTCTTTGCATTTGCAGGATCCTGTTTAACCTGTTCTCTGAGAATAGCAAGTTCACCGTCTTTATAATCCTGTGGAACTTCATCATCTGAATTATACTGTGGTTTCATGGCTGCAACCTGCATTGCTACATTTTTAAGTGCTTCTGTAACAGCTGCATTGTCACTTGAAGCATCTGTTTCAGATACAACAAGCACTCCGACTTTTCCTTTAGCATGTATATATGAAGCAATAAGTCCATCAGATGTTATCTTTTCAAAGCGGCGAATCTTAATATTTTCATGAAGATCACCAACCTTGACATTATTGTATTCTTCTACAGTAACAGATGGATCAAAATCAGACTTGGCATTAAGAAATGCATCAAAATCTGCATAATTGTTATTCAGCACCTGCTTGGCAAGTGCTTCTGCATAACTGATAAACTCATCTGTTCCTGCACAAAAATCTGTTTCACAGTTAACTTCAAGCATTACTGCAGACTTACCATCTTCAGAAACGACTGCTGCCGTTGTACCTTCTGCCGCAGCTCTTCCTGCTTTTTTCTGTGCCGTTGCAAGTCCCTGCTCACGCAGCCACTCAACAGCCTTCTCTGTATCACCATCTGACTCTGCAAGAGCTTTCTTGCAGTCCATCATTCCAGCACCTGTTGCTTCTCTTAACGCCTTTACATCCTTAGCTGTAACAGCCATAATAAAATTCCTCCTAAAACAATATATGCAGTCTAAGTTTAAAGTATTAACAAATCCTGATTACTCAGCATCTGCTACTTCTGTTTTTACCTCAGCTGAAGCCTCATCCTGTCCCTGATTTGCTTCAATTACTGCATCAGCAAGTTTAGAAGCAATAAGTTTTACGGCACGGATTGCATCATCATTTCCCGGAATAACATAATCAAGTTCTTCAGGATTACAATTTGTATCTGCAATACCAATCAACGGAATATTAAGAGCCTTTGCCTCAGCAACGCATATTCTTTCCTTATGTGGATCTACAACAAAAATCATATCAGGAAGACCCTTCATATCTTCAATTCCGCCAAGGTTAAGATCAAGTTTTGTCATTTCTTTCTTGATATCTACAACTTCTTTCTTAGGCAGAACTTCAAATGTACCATCAGCTTCCATCTTCTTGTATTTCTTCATTGTTTCAATTCTTGAACGAATTGTACGGAAATTTGTTAACATACCGCCAAGCCATCTCTGATTTACAAAATACATTCCGCATCTTTGTGCTTCTTCAGCAATAGAATCCTGAGCCTGCTTCTTTGTGCCAACAAAAAGGATTTTTCCACCTTCACTTGCACAATCAAATACTGCCTTGTATGCTTCATCCATCTTTGTTACTGTCTGCTGCAGATCAATAATATGAATACCATTTCTCTCTGTAAAAATGTACTGTTTCATCTTCGGATCCCAACGTCTTGTCTGATGTCCGAAATGCACACCTGCCTCAAGTAACTGTTTCATTGTAACAACGCTCATAATGTACCTCCTGGTTTTTCATCTGCCAGATCCAATTCTCATGTGAAACCATCTTTGCGTTTAAGACGGCACCTTCCTGAAGATTCTGGCATGTTAAATGTCACGGTTCAAACCGCGCAACATAGATACTACCATAACAAAAAATCCTGTGCAAGCCTTTTTTTCCAGCCTGCACAGGTATTTTTTTACAATACAGACTATTTCCCCTGTGTTGTAAGAATTTTTGCAATTTCTTCATCTGAAGATCCACTTGGTATTTCAAATGTGCCAACCCTTAATCTTGCATCATAACCATTTTGAATAAGCCATGTATT
>OBMA010001323.1_pt1 | contig 15116 bp, 14 predicted proteins | sample 1539141 | NCBI WGS metagenome assembly OBMA01 (sample SAMEA3991484, study PRJEB22521) | metagenome | biome: anthropogenic terrestrial biome; feature: sewage plant; material: raw primary sludge | place: Sweden | collected 2012-09-26 | reverse complement strand
TTATCCGCGTACATTGCCCATACCATTACTGATAAGAAACAGTCTGTGTGGATTGCTCAGCGTGAGGGGCGTGCTAAGGATTCTAATGATAAAACTCAGGAAAGCTTACTGAAGATGTTTAATATGAGTGGAGAGGGAGCGTTTATAGAGAATTTGATTCAATTAAATATTTGTCCTCTCTCAATTTCGTATGAGTATGATCCTTGCGATTTTCTTAAGGCAAAAGAGTTTCAGCTTAGACGTGACCAGCCAGAATTTAAAAAGCAAGCACAGGATGATTTGATTAATATGGAAACTGGTGTAATGGGCTACAAGGGTAAGGTGATTTATGAAATAACCGGTTCAATCAATAACGATTTAAGAGAGATAGGTGAGAAATTTAATCATAGAAATGAGCAAATTGCACAAACTGCTCTTCTTATTGATAAACGTATTCATTCCAACTATTCTATCTTTGCCAATAATAGAATTGCCTATGATTTATTGCAGGGCGAAGACCGTTTTAAGCATGAATATTCGTTGATGGAGAAACTTGATTTTGAGCATTATTTGTCGAAACAGATTTCAAAAATTGAGATTGAGAATAAGGATGAGAATTTTTTACGAAAGAAACTTCTTGAGATGTATGCTAATCCTCTGATTAACAAGTTGGAGTCTTTAAAGTGAAAATAGAAATAAAAAATGGATATCGAATTCACGATATCCATTTTTTTTATTTCTATGTGTATGAGATTTAATACCCCAAAATTTTCAACATTGATTTATAACTCTGTTCTTTTGCAAATAGTTTTGTAAAGTATTCTCCGTCTTCATCTTTGTCGATAATTACCAGTTTTGGAGCAGGTATCAGGCAGTGCTGAATTCCTCCAAAGCCGCTCAGTGATTCCTGATATGCGCCAGTGTGAAAGAAACCGATGTATTGCTCCTGTTCTTCACGCATTTTAGGTAAGAATACAGCATTTGAATGGACTTCAGCGTTGTAAAAATCTTCACTGTCGCAGGTTAATCCACCTAAGTTTACTCGCTCATATTCAGAGTCCCAGTTGTTGATGGCCAAAAACACATAGCGTTGATTGATAGCCCAGGTGTCGGGGAGGGTAGTCATGAACGAACTGTCAATCATATTCCATAGCTCACGATCATTCTGTTTCTTTTGGTTTACGATTGAATAAAGCATTGCACCACTTTCGCCTACAGTGTATGAGCCAAATTCAGTAAATATGTGTGGTTCAGGAACACCATTTTGATCACATATTGTTTTGATCTGAGCTACAATTTCTTCCGCCATATACTCATAGTCGTACACCATGTCGAGGTGTGTTTGAATTGGGAAGCCTCCACCAATATTCAAACTATCCAACTGAGGACACTTCTTCTTAAGCTCGCAATATAAATTGACTGCTTTGTTTAATTCATTCCAATAGTAGGCTGTGTCTTTTACTCCTGTATTGATGAAGAAATGGAGCATTTTCAACTCTACCTGTGGATTGTTGGCAATATGTTTAGTGTAGTATGGTATGATGTCATTGTACCGTACGCCTAGCCGGGATGTGTAAAAATCGAACTTCGGTTCTTCTTCGGCTGCAATTCGAATACCTACTTTGAATGGGTTGTCGAAGTCTTTTAGAAATAGATCTAATTCAAACTTATTGTCCAAAATAGGAATTACATTGGTAAAACCCTGACGAATTAAATTCTGAATATTCTCAACATATTGTGGTCGTTTAAAACCATTGCAAATAACGTATGTGTCTGGTTTTAAAAGCCCTTGTTCATATAATGATTCCATTATGTTGATGTCGAATGCCGATGATGTTTCAAGATGAACCCCGTTTTTGAGTACCTCTTCCATTACAAATGAAAAATGAGAACTCTTTGTGCAATAGCAGTAGTTGTAGTCACCGTTGTAGTCAACTTTAGCCATGGCCACATTGAACATACGCCTTGCTTTGTGTATGTTCTGCGATATTTTGGGTAGATATGCTACGCGTAACGGTGTGCCGTACTGTTTGATAATATCCATAAGTGGTACTCCGCACCACTCAAGTTCGTTTTCTATAATATTGAACTCATCGTTTGGAAATTCAAAACTCTGTTCAATAAGATCTTTGTACTTGTTTTTCATTTAGTTGTGTTATTTGAATTGTGAATGAAAAAAGTAAGTGAATTAGATTGTGTTTTTTTATTCCATCTAGTTGACTTGGATTGAAGTATCTTGCGACAAAAAGCTTGCAAAAGTAATAAATTAAACTGGAATCCAATTATCTTAAGGGGATTATTTCTAATAATCATATGATGTTAGGAGTTGTTGTTGGTTGTTTCTGAGGTAGTTTTTCTTTTTATTTGTTTTGCGAGTGTTCTCAAACGGATCTATTTTTAATTTAGAATTGGTGTAAATTCATGTCTTTTATCTTTGTGTTTTGAGGCTGAAGTATCTTTTCTTAAATTATTGTATGTGATTCCTGAATTTCATGAAAATATTTTGACTCCTAATATAAATAATTTATCTTTACATTTATATTTGTAAGTTCCATTGCAATACAATCTTTTTTTTTGAGATCTTTACAGACAGTTTTTTATCTCCAATTATAATTGAATGTTTAAAATATGAGAAAATCTTTACTAAATGCTAGAAGTTTTTTTTCGTTTTTGTTTTTTACTATCGCCATTGGTGTGTCGAGTCAGAATACTAGTTATTTGGGTTTAGATGGTGGTCTGGAAGGAGTATCGGTTGTTGAAAATGTTGCCACAGGCGATGTTTTGCCTAGGGTAAATAAATGGGTTAAGGCTAATGCAGCTTTGACAATTTCTAAAGATACAGCCGTTGTAAGAAGTGGAAATAATTCATTAAAAGTTACTACCTTGTCGAGTACAGGTTACAGAGTTTGGTCGCCGTTGATGACTATTCCTGAATCTACTACAAAATGGGTTATACAATATTTTAGAAGAGCTGCAAGCTCAACTGACGGTATTCAGACGATTAGCAATGTTTATAGAGGTACGGGTGAAGTAAAAGCATCTCCCTATAATACGGTTTCGGCAGCAAATGTGTGGGAGAAAGTTGTTTATTTTCCCACTACAACTACCGCTTCTACTGCAGCATCTGCTGTAGCTGCTGGTCTGTATTGTAAACGGATTGTTGCAGGTGGTGATATGTATTTTGATGACTTCTGTGTATATGAATCAGCATCAGGCGAAGATGTTACAGCGCCCGATGCTCCAACAGATGCAAGTGTACACACATTTTCGTCAACTGCTCTGGCACTTACTTGGAAAGCTCCACTCACAGGAACTGACGGCGGAAAATATTTGGTGGTAAGGGGAGTTGTTGATCCTACAGTTGCTCCAAACGTCAATGGTATTTATGCCGTAAATAGTAAAATGTCTGCCGATGCTGTAGTTGTATATCAAGGCTCTGAAACTAATTTTGTTGATACTGCTCTTACTGAAGGTGGGCAATATTACTATCGAATTTATGCTTATGATAAGGCTTATAACTATTCAGCTTCTCTTCCTATAAATGCTGTAGTAGGTGCTACGCTGCCTACAATTGCGATTACCCAGGTGGATGTTCCAACCATGAGTACCAATGTAGGTTGTCTGGAATCAGAAATGATTTATGTGAGTGCAATTAATCTGACTGATGCTAATGGTGTTACTCTGTCGGTGACAGGAGAGAATGCTAATTTCTTCTCTCTTTCAAAATCCTTTATCGAACAGACAGGTGGTGTTGTTTCAACAACACCTGTAAGAGTTACGTATCGTCCAACAGAGGATGGGTCACATTCTGCCATACTGACAGCTACAAGTAATGGTGTTACTTACTCTGTTCGGAATTTAAACGGTACAGCCAAAATGCTTCATGATCATGGAAATCACAACTCTCAATTGATATTTTTTGTGAGAAATGGTTATGTGTTATTTCTGGCAAATGAGAGAGATGCTATTTGTGTGTATAATGCTATGGGTCAGAAAATACTTAGTAAAATGGCAGTTCAGGGATTGAATGTTATTTCATTAAACATACACGGGGTTATTGTTCTAAAAGTTGGTGACAAAGTGGCAAAGGCAATATTGTAGTTGTTAATCTCTATTGCCCGTAATCTTTATGTTTTGTTTAAGCTTATTGTATCCTGCTCTCTTGATTGCAGAATGTCGAAAAGTTTGATCGAATGATTCTTTGCTGAGGGTTTCCCAAGTTTCTCTTTCCCAGATAAATAATTCTTTAGCGGCTTTAAGCTCAGGGTGTGAATGTGGTTTTGCCCATTTACGGTTCCAAGGGCATGCATCTGCGCAGATATCGCAACCCAAAGCGCAATTGGATAGTTGGCTATGAAACTCAGCAGGAATTTCATTTTTATTCTCTATGGTCAAATAGGATATACAGCGCCGAGCGTCTAATTTGCCGTTGGTTAGGGCTTTAGTTGGACAGGCATCAATGCAGCGGGTACATGAACCACAACGCGGGCGGATAGGGGCATCATAATCAGTTTCGATATTTAGCATTAGAATACCGATAAAGCAGTATGAGCCGACATCAGGATGGATGAGTTGTTTGTGCTTGCCAATCCAGCCCAATCCGGCTCGTTCGGCCCAACGGCGTTCGAGTACAGGGGCTGAATCAACAAACAGGTGTTGATAATTAGAACAGACACTCTCCGAACCATAGACTTCGCAAATCTGCTTCTCCAATTCATTCAATTTCGCTTTCAGAACAGTATGATAGTCAACTTCCGAGTATGCATATTTGGCTATTTTAGGAGCTGAGTCCATCTGTTTTTCGAGCGGATAGTAGTTCATCAGTACTACCACTATAGATTTGCAACCGGGTACTAAAATGCGGGGATCGGTTCGTTTTTCGAAATTGCGAGTCAGATAACTCATTTCGCCGTGCATTTCGTCCTCCAGCCATGATTGCAGAAAAGCAGCATCCTCGGTTAGTTCATCTGCCTTTGCAATACCACAAGCATCAAAACCAAGCGAAAGTGCTGCTTCTCTAATCATATATTTTGTGTTTTGTAATTATATAGGCGAATTTTCTCGCTATAAAATTAGTTGCTTACAAACCCTTTGAGATTTCACGGTTCAATTCTTCTAAATTAAGGCTCCGCCCAATTATCGAACCTTTTTTGTCCATTAGGAAAGTGGTTGGAATGGATGAAACGTTGTAGCTCGAAGCTGCAATCGTATTCGGTCCGTTTTCATCTCGTACGCAAATCCAAGGTATGTTGGCAATCGATTTTTCCCAAAGCATTTTGTTTCTATCCAACGATACCTGATATATTTCAAATCCACGGCTGTGGTATTTGTTGTACAATTCACGCAATGCAAAGGTATAGTCCACGCTTTGTTCACTTTCATACGCTGAAAAGTCAATAAGAATCATTTTTCCTACTAAATCTGAAAGATTTTGTGTTTTTTTGTTTTTGTCGGGCAGAGAGATATTGATATAGCCTACACCATTTTCTTCTAATACTTTATCCCACGATTCTTTGTCTTTAGCTTGTCTTTCTGTGCGAATTGCATCCAGAACGAGGCTGTAAAGATTTTTTGTTCGTTCGTATTCCGGCATATACTCGTTAAATGAAGTTGCAACTGCACCGCAATATGGTTTGTCGGACTTGATATAAGGTGAAAACAAGTAGGTATTATTTACTTTTTGATACAAAGCAAAGTAAGCTGCTGTAGAGCGCGGATTTTGTAGAATCAACTTACGCGCCATTTCTTTGTGCGCTTCAATGTCTTTTTCAATTACAGCAATTTTAGCATTTCTAACTTCAGAACTGAGATCAGATGTAAGCTCATTTGCCTTCTTCTGGATATTCATTACTGATTTACGTAGCTTCTGAATCTCTAAAGACGGCTGTGAGCCAGTTAATTGATAGTCAGTTGCGAAGTTAGTTTGTTTTGAATTTATAGTGATGTCTTCGCACGAATCTACTGCAAAAGCAATGATTTTATCTTTCAGTCTTAATCTGTAATAATCCGGATATTTAGGTCGAGCCGATTTAAAACTAAAATCGCCGGTAGAACTCAATTTTACAGAATCAAGTACAGTTGTTTTTAATAATCCGGTGTGCTCGATATAAAGCGTATCGCCCTCGGCATCCTTAATGGAGCCACTTACGCTAAACCGGTTGTTGTTATTGCACGAAACCAGGCCAGCAAAAACAACTAATATAATAAGTGCTTTTTTCATAATGGTGTGAATTTTTCAGTATCTTCTTTTTAGAAGTGTTTTGTGAATCAATTAGTCTTGAACGCGTAATTAACTTTCGATAATTGCTCGTTTGCTTCTACAATTTTCTTTTTCAAATCCTCTTTGTATTGAATTAGTTTTAATTGTAGTTTTTCATCGCCAACGGCCATCATTTGTACGGCCAGAATTGCTGCGTTTAATGATGAATTGATTCCTACTGTTGCTACAGGGATTCCAGGAGGCATTTGAACAATAGCGAGCAATGCATCCATTCCATCGAGCGATGCGTTTATAGGCACTCCGATAACCGGAATTGTTGTCATTGAGGCAATAACACCGGGTAGGTGAGCAGCCATGCCAGCGGCGGCAATAATTACCTGGATGCCATTGGTTCTGGCATTAGAGGCAAAAACTTCAACTTCGCGTGGTGTGCGGTGAGCCGATAGCGCATTTATTTCAAATGGAATTTCAAATTCGTTGAGTAGGGCAGCTGCCTTTTCCATTACGGGCAAGTCGGATGTGCTGCCCATTATAATACTTACTTTTGGTTTCATAATGTTTTGGTTGAACTGTTGTTCAATGAATTGATGAAGAAAATAGTTATAAGCCTCAAAACAACATAAGTATTGACAAATATTGCTTTGAGTAAATAGGAGTCTTATTACAAGATTCTCTAAAGTGTAATTCTACTCAGAAACTCAAAATTTTAATAATGAGTTTCTGAGCAGATAAGATCTTATCCAATAAGTGCTTCGTAATCAGTTGCTGAAAGCAGGCTGTCTATTTGCGCTGCATCTGATACCGAAACTTTTACCATCCAACCTTCGTTGTATGGATCATCGTTTACCAATTCAGGTGCATCCATAAGGCTTTCGTTGAATTCCAGGATTTCGCCATCAATTGGCAAATATAAATCAGACACCGTTTTGACTGCTTCTACAGTTCCAAATACTTCGCCTTCCTTCAATGTTTCGCCAACAGTTTCAACTTCTACAAAGACAATTTCTCCTAATTCGCTCTGAGCGTAATCGGTAATGCCTACATATGCTACATCGCCTTCAATGCGAATCCACTCGTGTTCTTTCGTGTACTTTAAATTTGCTGGTACGTTCATGATTTTTTAATTTATATGTGTTTATATTTTATGATGTTTGACTATTCGACAAGGTTTTTTATATTGATGTTGCAAATTACGGGAAAATGATCTGAATATTTTACTTTTTCCGATAAGTATTTTTGAGGAAAAAATGCTGTGGAGTCGTAAAGAACATAATCAATCCGAAATCCGTAATGTTTTTCATTAAATGTCCACCCGAGTCCCTTGCCGGTTTCCGAAAATGCATCTTTCAATTTCCCTTTTACTGTTGTGTATGCGTATGAAACAGGTACATCGTTGAAATCGCCACAAACAATCACTTTGTAGGGGGATTGATCAATCACTTTTGCAACGATATCAGCTTGTCTGGCTCTTAATTTATAGGCGGTGCCTAATTTCCGGGAAAGTTGGCGAGTTACACCCGATAAATTATCGGCATCAAAGTTATCTTTCAATTTCAATGGCATTGCTCTGTCATCTTCCGTCAACCGGTTAGACTCTAAATGATTATTTACTAGCCGGATGGTTTCATTGTTGATTTTTATATCAGAATAGATCGATATATTTGCCCCGGATGTGTAATTAATCCGTTTTTTGTTGATGATTGGGAAGACCGAGAAAGTGGCAATTCCAGATTTTCGGGAGCGCATATCTTCTTTGTAGTCAATATGTTTGTATTTGTATTTTTTGAATATGCGTAACATATCCTTTTCTGTCAAATGCTCATCCTTTTTGCTGACTACAAACTCTTGTAAACAAACAATATCAGCATTGCTATCTAAAATGTATTGCATTACTTTGTTCGGTCTTCGTCGGGTGTGCTTTTTGAGATCTCCGCTTATTTTGGTGTTGTAAGTCAATAGTTTGAAATGGTTGTTGCTTAACTCAATTTTAGGGTTGCTCAAGTGGAATGGAAATGTTTCGTTAATTTCTGTGGCTGAAAAAATTAAAATGCTCAATGAAATCAAGAAGTACCATTTTCGGGCTAATAACCAAAAAATAACAAATATTACATTTGCAGCTAAAGTAATCGGAAATCCTAGGGGAAGATAGGCCAGAAAAATAAACTTGTTGGGACTTAAGACGGTTCCAAGCAAAGTTAGAAGCATTATGAAGCCAGCCACTAAATTTGCAGCTATCATTCCCCATTTTAATATTGCTTTGCCAAACATCCCTTGTAATTTTAATTCATAATCTTCAGTTCGTAATTATGAATTGAAAACTAGTTTTTCTTCCCTTGATCGAATAATTGTTTTTTCTCGTCGGCGTTTAAACTCTCATATCCCGAGGTTTTAATTTTGTCGAGAATGTGGTCGATTTGAGCCATTTTACGGGCCTTGTTCGCGTTGTATTCTGCATCGCTCATTGGCCCGGTTTTACGAGTTTTGTTAGGCTTTATCTTGAGTTTTCGAGGTCGAAACAAATCATACACAGCATCCAGTAACCAGTTTATTCCCTTGGTTAAATCTGCACCTTGTTGCAAAGATACAACAAATAAATAACCTGCCAAAGCGCCTCCAAGGTGTGCTAACTGACCACCGCCATTGTCGGAAGTTATGCCAAAGAAGCTCATTAAAACAATGACTGCGGCTATGTATTTTAGCTTGATGTTGCCCAAGAACAGAAGTTGCATTTCCATGTTGGGTGAGCGCACGGCTGTGGCAACAATAATGGCCATAATTGATGCAGATGCCCCCAGCAAAAGACTTTGATGAAGAAGTGGCGCGTAATGTGGAAATATGTTGAAAGCGGCGATATAAAATGCTGCGCCAAATAAACCTCCAAGCAGATACAAACCGACCAATTGCTTTTCTGAGAAATACATTATGAATAATTTGCCAAACCAAAAGAGATTCAGCATATTAAACAAGATATGCATAAACCCCTCGTGCAGAAACATGTACGTTATTGGGGTCCAAACTCTATGTAAGAGCGATGGTACATACGCAGGTACGGCTAAGAAAGAAACGATATATTCGCCCGAATTATTAAATAGGGTAAGAAGAATGACAACCAACTTAAGTGTTGTAAATATGGCTAAGTTGATCATTATTAGTCTACTTAGAGCATTTCCTTGTTTGAAAGTATGTTTGATACTATTTATTATATTCATATTTTGTTGTTCAATAAAAAAAAGACTCCGATCAAAAATGGACAGACAAATTACAATTGTCTTTTCTTTTTCCAATACAATATTAAAATGATCCCAAAAAGCATTCCTCCCAAGTGAGCAAAATGAGCAATATTGTCGCCTGAAAAACGAGCAACACCAAGAAATAGTTCTGCTACACCATACATAATTACAAAATATTTAGCCTTGATGGGAACGGGGAAAAAGAGAAGCATTAGTTTTAAATCTGGAAATAGCCAACCGAAAGCTAATAGAAGTCCAAAAACAGAGCCTGAGGCACCTACAGTTACAGGGATATTCAGGAGTGTTTGTTTTAATTCAAGCATTTGAGGTGTTGTTAGCGCACCCCAGTTAGAGAAGTCAAAATAGCGAGTCAAAAAGTCAGAAACAGGAAACAGTGCTTCTCCCGAATTGCTCGACATCGCTTGATTTAAGGCTGTAACTACCGGTTGAAATTCTACCGTCCAAAAAAGTTGTTGTACAATGCCGGCTCCCACTCCTGTAACTAAGTAATAAAACAGGAATCGTTTTGGTCCCCAAAGTTGTTCAAGTAATCCTCCAAACATGTATAAACTGAACATATTGAAAAATAAATGCGTAAATCCACCATGCATAAATATATATGTGATGAATTGGATGACGTTAAACTCGGATGATGCCCAGTAGTGTAAGCCCAAAAAATCGGATAATTTTCCATCAATGCCTAAGCGTCCAAAAATGTTTGGAGATACTTCTGTGGCAAGCCACATGATGATATTTATAATTATTAAGTTTTTTACAATTGGTGGAATTGAATCCAAAAAATTAGATCGAAAATTATTCATTTGTGTTTTTGATTGAGTTTTTGTTGATTGTTGTAATTTGTAGCTGTTGTTGTCATTCGGAAGTACGGCTCTTTGGCAGACGTAATAGTTGGAAATGACCGATAAACAAGCATAAGTGCTTTGATTTGAAATGCAAAAGTAATGAAAATTGCACCAAAAATATGTTTTCTAACATATTTTTCGAAAAGATGCAAAATAATCAGTTTTTTTTTAAACTAAACGCTTGGATATTATATACAAACTACTACATTTGCAATATCAAAATACAGTTTTATTGTTTCTAATAAAAAAAATCAAAATCTTATGAACAAATCAGAATTAATTAATGCCATTGCTGAAGAAGCAGGTCTTACTAAAGTGGATGCAAAAAAAGCCTTAGAAGCTGTTGTAAAAGGTGTGTCTGATGCACTCGTTGCTGGAGACAAAGTTAGTCTAGTAGGTTTCGGAACTTTCTCTATTACTGAACGTGGTGCTCGTCCGGGCATCAACCCAGCTACGAAACAAGCTATTACTATTGCAGCAAAAAAAGTTGCTAAATTTAAGGCAGGTGCTGAATTGTCAGCAGCGATCAACTAAGATCACGAAGAGCGTTGACTCAAGTAAAAAAAAGGAATATGGTAGCATGTTCCTTTTTTTGTGCCAGTAAGTTTGCATAGAGGTTTTTTATTTAGCAAACTTACAAATGGCTGACGCTATTTTTTCGGACGCCGATTTTCCTTTCAGTTCTTCTACAATTTTAAGCGCAAATTCGACTGCCACGCCAGCACCTTTTGCAGTAATTATGTTGTCGGATTTTACTACCAGACTTTTGGATATAACAGCTCCGCTCAATGCTTCTTCGAACCCAGGGTAGCAAATAGCTTCTTTGCCATTCAAAAATCCCATTTTGCCTAAAATAGATGGTGCTGCACAGATGGCGGCAATTTTTCCTCGTTTTTCGTATTGCGCTGTGAGAATTGCTTTTAATGCTTGATGTGCATCCAGATTTTTTGTTCCGGGCATTCCTCCGGGTAAAATAAGCATGTCATTAAGACTAAAATCAACTTCAGTGAACAATAAATCAGCCTGAATTATAATTCCGTGTGTGCCGGTTACTTCTTTGGTGCCCGAAATGGAGACGGTTTGTATATTAATGTTGGCGCGGCGGAGTATGTCGATAGGTGCGATGGCTTCGATTTCCTCAAAACCATCAGCCAAAAACAAGTAGACTTGCATGATGTTTATTTTAATTTGAAGTTGTAAGTGATGCTTCCTGCTACAGTAGATTTACCTCCGGTAAAGTGGGTTTTTCTGGCTGCATTTTTTGCTGCGTTTCTTGTGTCGGCATCGGATATGGTAGTGGGTGAACCTATTTCTGCACTGGTCACATTCCCATTCTCATCCACTCTGATATTGACAGTAACCTTTCCCTCTACATCTCTGTTGTAATCGGGTGAAGTGAGTTTACCAGTGAGCGTTCGACCATTGAGTGAATAAACATTTCCTCCGGAATTTCCATGTCCAGCCGGATTTCCCTGAATGCCGGCTTCAGAGCCGTTACCACTACCGGTTCCTGTACCATTGCCGCTACCGGTGCCATTGCCTGAACCACTGGTTTTAGATCCATTGCTAAACAAACCGTTTACAGTAGCACCGGCTTTGTTAATGGCGTCTTGTTCTTTTCTCTTTTGTTGTGCAATACGATTTTCAGAAGCTATTCTTTGTTGATCAAGCTGTTGTTTCAGCTTTAAATCAAGTTCTTTCTTTTTCTTGTCTTTGTCTTTTTGAATTTTAGCTGCAATGGTGTTAGCATTATCATTCGACGTGATTAAATCCTCCTTAACTGTAGCGACTGGCTTTGTAGATGTAGGTTTTTGTTCTGCTACCGGAGCGAGAACTTCCTCTTCGGGTGCAGCCAATGGTTCGGCAGATGAGCCCATTCCACCTGCATTTTCATTGTCGCCAAAGCTCACCATTATTCCTTCCTCTACTACAGGTTCGGTGATAATGGTATAAGGCATCACATAAAACCACATAATCATAAATAATATGATGCAGGACAGGATGGTGCCTATTAAGCCGTATATGTTTGATTTGCTCACACCTTTATAACTTAATTGATTGGTAGTTGATTCATTGATTGCATCAGTCATGTTTCGTTCGTTTTAATTTACTACGTATAAATCAAAAAATACAAATTTCATACCTTGTTTGGATATAACACTATTCTAACTGTTTTTTATAACGTTTTATTGTGTCTTCGAGTCCGAAATACAAAGCATCGGCGATTAATGCATGCCCTATCGAGACCTCATCGATGGCAGGAATGCGTAAATGTAGAAAGTTGAGATTTTCGAGACTTAAATCATGCCCCGCATTTAATCCTAATCCTAGTTTTTTAGCCAGTTTGGCTGCTTCTACAAATGGTGCCACGGCTGCCTCTCTATCTTTGGGATAATCGGATGCATATGGTTCGGTGTATAGTTCAACGCGGTCGGTGCCTGTTTTGGCTGCATATTCTACATTTACCAAGTTGGTATCAACAAAAATCGAAACACGAATGCCAACGCTTTGAAAATCAGAAACCACTTCTTTCAAAAAATCCAAATGTTTCACTGTGTCCCAGCCTGCATTTGAGGTCAATGCTTCCGGTGGATCGGGAACTAAGGTTACCTGATGTGGTTTTACAGATTTTACCAGTTTGATAAAATCGGGAGTTGGGTATCCTTCAATATTAAATTCTGTTTTCAGAATTGCTTTTAAATCCCAAACGTCAGCAAAGCGTATATGGCGTTCGTCGGGGCGGGGGTGAACCGTGATTCCTTCGGCTCCAAAACGTTCGCAGTCTATGGCTACCTGACAGATATTTGGTACATTTCCACCTCTGGCGTTACGGATGGTGGCAATTTTATTAATGTTGACGCTTAATTTAGTCATTGTAATAATCTTTTTGTTTTGTCGGTAAGGACAGTTGTTGGTAAGTTAATAGGTTATTTCTTTTTTAAGTTGCACGTGCTGCAAACGAACTCACGGCAGTTGAAAATTTGCCAGATTCGTTTTCATTTAGTTCCTTTGTATTACAATACAAAGCGGTACTCTATTCTGGTACAAAAATAGCTAAAAAAATTGAAGGATGTTTGTGGTTATTTATCTTTCAATTATTTTAATTATTTATAGAACTGCAAATTGCTTATTGAACCTATGTTTTATATACATTAATTAATGTTGGTAATGAGAATAGCTGTTTTTGGAAATATCTATCGAAGTGTGTTGCTTTCGCATGTTGAACTCTTGTTTGAGTATTTCAAGGCAAAGGATGTTACGCTTTTGCTCGACAGTGAATTGTATGGGTTTATTTCTGAACATGGAAAATGTTGCATGGATGGTACAGAAGTTATTCTGAATGATGATTTTGAGGCAGATCTGGCGTTGAGTATTGGTGGCGACGGAACTTTTTTAAATACTGCAGCACGAATTGGTCGTAAACAAATTCCAATTCTGGGAATAAATACGGGAAGATTAGGATTTTTAGCTGATGTGTCGACCGATGAAATTGTGCCGGCTCTGGATGCTATTCTGGATAAAAAATACAGCATTCAGGAGAGAACCTTGCTCCGCGTTGAGACTTCGGATGGAACAACATTTGATTATCCGTATGCATTGAACGAAGTATCTGTATTGAAGCAGGATAGTTCTTCTATGTTGAGCATTACTGCCAGCGTTAATGGAGAGATGGTGCATACGTATCATGCTGATGGTTTGTTAGTGGCAACTCCTACCGGTTCAACGGCTTATTCGATGAGTGTGGGTGGTCCGCTGGTAGTGCCGGAAGCTGAGAATTTTATTCTTTCGCCGATTGCTTCGCACAGTTTAAATGTACGGCCATTGATAGTGCCTGATACATGGACTTTTGAACTGGAAGTGCATAGTCGCAGTCAATGCTATTTGGTGGCGTTGGATGGACGGTCGAAAGTGTTGGAATTGACCACTAAATTGAAAATTACAAAGGCAGATTATACTATAAAAATTATCAAACAATTGAATCATACTTTCTTTGATACCTTGAAAAATAAGTTGATGTGGGGAGTGGATAAGAGAAATTAATTGATGTGATAATGTGTTGATGTGGTAATTTGCTAATTCATGATTTGTTGATTATATAATATGAGAATAGTTTTTATGGGCACACCCGATTTTGCGGTGGAGAGCCTGAGAATATTGGTTGAAAATAAATATGATGTGGTGGGTGTGATTACGATGCCCGATAAACCTGCCGGCCGTGGACATAAAGTTCAGTTTTCGCCGGTAAAGCAATATGCGCTGGAGCAAAACTTACGTTTATTACAACCCGAAAAGTTGAAAGATGAAGCTTTCCTCGAAGAATTACGAAGCTTGCAAGCCGACCTACAGATTGTAGTGGCATTCAGAATGTTGCCGGAAGTAGTATGGAATATGCCAAAGTTTGGAACATTTAATCTTCATGCGTCCTTATTACCTCAGTATCGGGGTGCTGCGCCTATCAATTGGGCTATTATCAACGGCGATAAAGAAACCGGTGCAACTACCTTTTTTCTTACGCATGAAATTGATACAGGAAAAATTATTCAACAAGAGAAAATAGCTATTGCCGAAACAGATAATGTTGGCATTGTGCACGACAAATTGATGGAAATGGGAGCGAAACTGGTGAAGAAAACGGTGGATATACTCATTGAAGGCAAAACAGATGCGGTAGATCAGGCGCAATTTATTCATCCGGGTCTGGAATTGAAGGCTGCCCCAAAGATTTTCAAAGAGACTTGTCAGATAGATGTATCGTGGAATGTGGAGCGTGTTTATAATTTTGTGCGTGGCATGTCACCGCACCCGACGGCTTGGGTGGAGTTA
>OBMA010001322.1_pt1 | contig 15118 bp, 15 predicted proteins | sample 1539141 | NCBI WGS metagenome assembly OBMA01 (sample SAMEA3991484, study PRJEB22521) | metagenome | biome: anthropogenic terrestrial biome; feature: sewage plant; material: raw primary sludge | place: Sweden | collected 2012-09-26 | reverse complement strand
GTTGATGGTGTGCTTTTGCGGAGGGCGGGAGCCGGGGTGTGCGCCCGGCGGCGCACCTTCTTTTCTTGTCTCGCCAAGAAAAGTAGGCAAAAGAAGGCGACCCTACTGTCTGCGACCCCTTCGCTGCGCTACGGGGCAACCTGGGGTGCTCGGATGCGGGGTGCGCCGCGTAACTCACTGCGCGCCTGCGGCGCTCCGTTCAGACAGACGCGGCGAGTCAGTTGACGAAGCGCGGGTGTGTCCTGCGGCACACCCACGCCACCCCGCCTCCTGCGCGCCCCAGGCGCATACAGAAGGGGGGTGGCAGCCCAACAGCCCAACAGCCCAACAGCCCAACAGCCCAACAGCCCAACAGCCCAACAGCCATACGGGCCATCGCTGCGTTCGGCCTGGATAGCGCAGCGCGAGGCGCTTGCGCCCGCGCAGACGGGGCCGAGCGAAGCGATGGCCCGTGTGGATGTCCGGTTGCGGGTTCCCTTCTGTGCGTGCCGAGAAGCGCAGGGCAGGGGGTGCGTGCGTGTGCCGTAGGACACACGCACTTCGTGCACTGACTCGCCGCAGTTGTTTGAACGGAGCGCTGCAAGCGCGCAGTGAGTTCTGCGGCGCACCCCCTGCCCGAGCATCGCAGGTTGCCCGTAGCGCAGCGAAGGGACACGCACAGTAGGGTCGCCTTCTCTTTGGTGACTTTCTCTTGGCGAGACAAGAGAAAGTTACTGCGCCGCCGGGCGCACACCCCGGCTCCCGCCCCCAAATAAGGCACATCAGCCACTACAAAAACAATAGCTGCCAGCGTTTAATCCATAAGCGCCAAGGCCAAAAACACTCAATACCTTCCCGTCTGATACCGCTGCCCCAACACCCCCTGCAGCGTCTGCACCACCGAAAACGCCTCCTTGAGGTGGCTGCGCTCAAAGTTGGACAACTCCTCTAGCGCCAGAAAATTGTCGGGCGCCTGCCCCTGCGCGATCTGACGCGCCTGGTGGTCGATGCGCAGCCGGGACAAAAACTCCAGCGCATCGCGCAGATCGCGTGCGCTTTGCGCACTCACCTCACCTGCCAGTGAAGCCACCTCCAGCCGGTCGTGCGTGTTGACCGCCGCAATGCCGCCCGCCAGCGCATACACCCGCGCCAGGTCCACGATGGGCACGATGCCGCTGTGCTTGAGGTCGATGGTGCCCGCGTTTTCGCCGCCACGGATGCGTGCGATGGTGCCAAACATGCCCAGCGGCGGGCGGTGCTTGAGCGCGTTGCCCACCATGTGCGCCAGAAAAAGGCTGTTGCCCCGCGTGCGCTGCAGCACCTCATTGCGCAGCGACTCCAGCAGCTCGGTCTTGCCGTGGATGGCGCGCAGGTCGAAGAACACGCAGGTCAGCATCAGTGCCATGGGTTCGGGCTTGTCTACCCACTGGTGAAAGTACTGTGCCCAGCGCGCGCGCGGCTGGCGCCACTTGTCGGTCATGGCCATCATCTCGCCCGGGCAGTGGATATAGCCGCAGGCCGCCAGGCCATCGCACACGAATCGCGAAAACGCACGAAAGTACTCGCCATGCAGTGCTTCGTCATACCGGTCGTCCAGCACCATGCAGTTGTCCTGGTCGGACCTGGCGGTCTGTTCGCTGCGGGCCTGGGAGCCGGCGGCCACCCACACATAGTCCACCGGCGGCGGGCCCAGCTTCACCTCGGCCAGGTGGATGAGGCGGGTGGTCAGCGCGTCGGTGATGGTGGTGATGATGTGGCCCGTGCTGTAGGCGCTGGCGTCGGCGGCGGCCAGGTGTTGCTGCAGCGCCTTGATCTTGGTGCTGGCATGCGCCAGGCCCTCTACCGTGGTCTGTTTGTAAACATCGCCCGCCAGGTAAACAGCCGATGTGCTGTGTTGTTCCGCCAGGTCGGTGGCGGTGATCATGCCGACGATGCGCGCGCCGTCCATCACCGGCACATGGTGGATGTTGTGCCGCGCCATGAGCAGCAGGGCTTCAAAGGCGGGGCTTTGTGCCTGCAGTGTCATGGGCGCCAGGGTGGCGATGTCGGACACGGGCCGGTCAATATCCAGCCCCAGTGCGACCACGCGGTTGCGCAGATCGCGGTCTGTGACCAGGCCAAACAGATGGTGCTGCTCGACCAGCAGCACCGACGACACGCGCAGATCGCGCATTTGCAGCGCAGCGGCGCGGATGCTGGTGTCGGGCGGCAGCGTGATCGGCTCGCGCTTGATGAGCGCGCGCACGGGCGTGCCCAGCAGGTTCAGGTGCACGCCTGCGCCGGGTGCCTGCGCCGCAGCTGGAGGCTGCCCTACGCCGGGCAGTGACGGAAAGAAATACGCGAGGGCGCCATGGTCGCGGCACAGTGCGGTCACGGTGTCGGGGGCCAGCCAGGCGATGTGGCTGTCGGCCGCAGCAGTGGCCTGCCAGGTGGTGAGGTGTTGCGCCGGGGTGGCGCCAAAGCCGAACATGTCTCCGGGCTGCAGGTGCACGGCCATGTCCAGGTCGGGGTCGTGCAGGTCTACCGCGCCGCTCACGATGAGCCCGGTGCGGCTGTGCAGGCGGCCCTGGGGCAGCAGCGTGGTGCCCACATCCGATGCCTCCAGCCGCCACTGCGGCGCCAGTGTGTCCAGCGTGGCCGCGTCCAGTTGACTCCATACACGGTGGCTGGCCAGCGCCGCCTGAAGGGTGGCGAGGGTGTGAGGGGCAGGGTTCATGGCGGGCGGGACCAGGCAACAGGGAGTGCCATTGTTGCAGCGGTGGTGCGGCGTGGGGGCAGGGTTGTTACTGGCTTTGACGTTGGTCAACCGGTCGGGCGACCCTGGCCAGTACGGTGGTGGGGGTGTTTGCCTTAGCATGCGCTCAGCAGCGGGGCATCAAGCAAGTGCCACGGGTCCCACCGGCTCGCGATGTCGCGCTGTGCCATCTGGACGCTGGCGCGTTGCCAAAGCGTGCCGGCGTTCGCGCATCCGCGCGGCCCTTGAGCAACAACAGAACCCTATTTTTTTGCGACTTTTGCAGACCATGCCAACGCCTCCACCCTCTGCACCCACGGTTGTATGGTTGCACCCCGAGGCGCCCGCCAAGCCCGTTGAGGGGGCGCCGTGCAACGGCTGTGGCCTGTGTTGCCTGGCGGAGCCTTGCCCGTTGGGTGTGCTGGTTTCGCGGCGGCGCGCGGGGGCCTGCCTGGCCTTGCGCTGGAGCGACGCCGACGGGCGCTACCTGTGCGGAATGGTGGTCGATCCGGGCGGTGTTACCGGCTGGACGCATCCCTGGGCTGTGCGCTGGCTGGGGCAGCTGGCCCGGCGCTGGATCGCTGCGGGGGCAGGGTGTGATGCCGATGTGCTGGCACACCAGCCTCCAAAATGAGGCTGTGTGCCGGGTGAGTTGCGGCGCTCAGCGCGCCAGGGTCGCCCACGCCTGTGTCAGGCGCTGCACCAGATCCTGCGGGCGTCGCACCAGCGCATAGCCCTGGCTGCCAAACAGCATCGGCAGGTAATCGTGGGCTTCGTGATCAATCGTGACGCAAAACGGTGTCAGGCCCGCATCGCGTGCCTCCTGAATGGCATGGCGGGTGTCTTCCAGGCCGTAGCGACCTTCGTAAATGTCCAGGTCGTTTGGCTTGCCGTCGGTCAGCACCAAAAGCAGCCGCTGGCGCTCGGGTCGCGCACCCAGGCGGCGGGTGGCATCGCGCAGCGCAGCACCCATGCGGGTATAGAAGCCCGGTTTGAGTGCACCGACGCGAGAGCGTACGGTGTCGTTCCAGCGTTCACCAAACCCCTTGATGTGCTGGATGCGCACATGCTGGCGCCGTACCGAGCTGAAGCCGAGCACTTCAAACGCGTCGCCGGTGGCCGAGAGGGCCTCGCCAAACACGTAGAGCGCGTCGCGGATCACATCGATGACGCGGGCATTGGACGTGGCGTAGGCGTCCGTCGAGAGCGACAAATCGGCCAGCAAGAGCGTGGCCAGGCTGCGCTCGCCGCGCTGGCGCCGGATGTAGACCGGCGGTGAGTCGGTATGTTGCACACCCCCCTGGGATTCGGTCTGAAAACGGACCCAGGCGTCGATGTCGAATTCGTCTCCTGTGGTCTGGCCGTTTTGCCAGCGTGGCGCAGCGCGCAGCACCTCCAGACGGCGGCGCACACGCCGTGCGGTGGCGCGCAGCGCCTGGGGCGCAATGTAGGGCGTGCCTGGCCGGGCGACCGAGCACTGCACCGAGCAGTGATCGGGTTGCAGCACGTTGCGGCGCCAGTCCCATTCGGGGGTTTTGCGGCCTGGGCCCAGCGGCAGATCGTCGGCCGAGGCGCTGGGCAGATCAAGGTCGAACTTGATGCGTGAGGCCGTGGTCTGGTCGCCGCGCGCCAGCGACAAGGTGTCCATATCGTTGGCAGCCGCCGTGGCGTTGGGATCGACCTCGTCGTCGGTGCCGCGGTCCAGGCGGATCAGCTCACTCCAGCTCATCAAGGCCTCGGTCTTTGACGCCACCAGCAAGGGGTTGCGAACCTCCTTGTGCTCGACGCGGCGTGAACGGCGGCGTTGCTTGCTTTCTTCGCCAGGCGGGCCATCTGGGCGCTCGCCAGCGCCATCGCCGCTCTGCCCGGCAGCGCCTGAAGGGCCTTGGCCTACACCCGCTGTCAGCCACAGCCACACGGGTGCCACCTGGGCGGGCGCCACGAAGAGAGGGCCGTGGTCATCGCCACGCAGTGCGGCTTGCACCGCAGCCTCCCAGGGGATGGACTCGGCGCGCAGGCTGGTCAGGCTGGGGCGCTGTGCAAGGTGGGCCTGCGTGAGGCGCTGGTGGCGCCCGCGCATCCCCGCAAAACGCTGCAACGCCCGCGCCGTGGCGGCGCGGTTGTCGGCGATCCAGTCGCCCGTGGGTTCAAACACTGCAGCCAGTGCCGCCAGCCACAGGTACAACTCGTGGTTGAGCTCGCGCTCGTCAAAAACCGCCACCTGGGCGGGCAGGGCCAGCGTTTCCCAGTCGAGCACCGGCAGGGGCACGCGGATGCCACTGCCGGCCAGGCGCTGAAGCCAGCCACGGGGGCCACCATGGCGGCTGTCGGCTACCGGCGCCACGCGCACAGCGGCGTCGCCTCCGCCAGCGCGGTACAGCAAGGCGATGCTGCGGCGCATCTCTTCCAGGGTGACCTGCACATGGGCGCGGTCGGGTTCTGCGACGCGCGTGACGGCGCGGTGCCACCACTGGCCAATCCACTCTTCCATCAGCGCTGCTCCTCGCGGCGCTGACGCATGGTTTCGCGCACAGCGTCCAGACCCACCTTCCACTCCAGCGTGGGTGTGCGGCCCTGGTCGGTTTGGGTGGTGTCACAGGCGGTCAGGCACTGGCCGCACTGTACGCAGGCAAACATCATGCGTTTGATGTTGCGCGGGTTCAGGCGCATGGGGCAGGCGTTGTCGCAGGCGCTGCCTCGGGGGGCGTCGCAGGTCTTGCATTCGCGCGCCCGCTCGCGGGTGAACGAGACCACCATGCCCTTGGGGTTGGCCATCCAGGCAAGGCTCTGGAACAGGCCAACGGCACAGCCGTAGCGGCAAAACAGGTGCCGCGCGAGTGTGAACTCCAGCGTGAAGACCAGCGTGCCCACCACCAGAAAGCGCGTCTGGTTGGGGGTGAGGGTGCCGTTTACCAGATTGCCCCAGATCATGGCGGGGGGGAGCAGGTAGGTCAGCAGCGTGATGGCCCAGGCAAAGCCAAAAACCAGGCAGGCCACCAGGAACACGGGCCACCAGCGCTTGTCGGCCGAGCGGCCAGGACGTGGCGTGGGCGATTTGTCCCACACGCTGAGCTTGCCAGTGGCGCGGTGAAGCAGGTCGTTGAGGGTTTCGACCAGCGAAAAATGGGGGCACAACCAGCCGCAATAGAGCCGGCCAAAGTGGTAGGCCACGGCGAGAAAACCGACGACGAGGGTCAACACCGGCAAAATGCCGCGCCACACAATGGACCACGCGGTTTGCATTGCCGAGGCTTCGCCGCGCATGAAGGCCTCTATGCCCAGAGACCAACGAAAGCCAAGCACCCACAGCTGTGCCTCGGTGAGGTCAAAGCGCAGCAGGTTGAGTGCGGGGGCGAGCAGAAATACAGCAAAAAAGACCGCTTGAAACCAGCGACGGCGGCGCTGCAGTTGTGCGGTGGCGGGCAGCGCCACCGGGGCGCTGTCGCCTAATGTGCTGGCCGCGGTGGCTGCGCTGGAGCAGCCGGGAGCCGAGGCACAGCCAGAACAATCAGTCTTCATCACCCACAATCGCGCGCACAACTTCATCGAGCGCCTGGATGGTCTCGGTGTCGTCGGTCAACGCGTCCACTACGGCAGCGCGGCAGGCGTCGCGCAAGGGCAGACCCGATGCCACCAGGCGTGCAGCCATCACGAGAAGGCGGGTGCTGGCGGTTTCTTCCAGGTCGTGGTCGGTCAGGCGGCGCAGCGCCTGTGCCAGTTGCACCAGACGGGCTGCCAGAGCGGGGGAGGCATGGCCTTCGCGCTCCAGAATGGCGCGTTCAACGGCCGGGGCGGGGTAACCCAGCGTCAGTGCGGTAAAGCGCTGGCGCGTGCTCGGCTTGAGGCCCTTGAGCAGATTCTGGTAGCCGGGGTTATAGGAGATGACGAGCATGAACTCGGGCGGCGCTTTGAGCAGCTCGCCTGTGCGTTCAATCGGCAGGAGACGCCGGTCGTCGGCAAGCGGGTGCAGAACCACCGTGGTGTCCTTGCGCGCTTCGACCACCTCGTCGAGATACAAAATGGCGCCTTCCCGTACGGCCCGCGTGAGCGGCCCGTCGGTCCAGACGGTGTTGCCTTGACCAATCAGGTGGCGACCGACCAGGTCGGCAGCGCTGAGATCGTCGTGGCAGGAAACGGTAATCAGGGGGCGCGACAGGCGCGCCGCCATGTGTTCGACAAAACGGGTCTTGCCGCAGCCAGTGGGGCCTTTGATCAGCAGCGGAAGCTGCTGGGCAAAGCAATGCTCAAAGAGCGCTCGTTCGCCCCCCTGTTCTGCATAGAACGGCGCCCCACCTGCGGGCCGCACGCCCGGGCCGGTGCTGGCGCCCGAGGCCGACGAAACCGCAGTATGGGCGTGTTCCATGGTCAGGCTCGCTGCATGCGGCTACCGGGAATGGCAGCCACTTCCTGCTCGTCTTTTGCAGGACCGATGAAGAAGCTCGACAGATAGGTCAGCAGGCCGATCAGGAACATCACACCACCAGCCACACGTGTCCAGTAGAAGAACACCAGCTGGTCTTGCGTGGCCATGAAGGACATCGCGGTGCCGTCGGTCGGCATGCGCTGCAGCCAAACTTGAAGGATACCAGCGCCGCTGAGGGCCAGAACCATCACGGCCATACCGATGCTCATGATCCAGAAGCTCCACATTTCGACGCGTTGAGCGCGCATGGGGTTGGCTTCACGGCCGCGCATCAGGGGCATGGAGTAGCTGATGATGGCCAGCACTACCAGCACATAGGCGCCGTAGAAAGCCAGGTGGCCGTGGGCTGCCGTAACTTGCGAGCCGTGCGTGTAGAAGTTGACCCAGCTCAGCGTGTGGATGAAGCCCCAGACGCCAGCACCCAGGAAGGCGATGACGGCGGTGCCCACAGCCCAGAGCACAGCGGCCTGGTTGGGGTGTTCACGGCGGCGGCGCTGCACCATGTTGAAAGCAAACAGCGTCATCATGAAGAATGGAATGGGCTCCAGTGCGGAGAACACGCCACCCACCCAGTGCCAGTAACCCGGCAGACCGATGAAGTAGAAGTGGTGGCCAGTGCCCAGAATGCCCGAGATCAGCGCGAAGGCGACGATCATGTACATCCACTTGTCGATCACTTCACGGTCCACACCGGTCGTCTTGATCAGCACAAAGGCCAGCAGGGACGCCATGATCAGCTCCCACGTGCCTTCCACCCACAGGTGCACCACGAACCACCAGTACATCTTGTCGCGCACCAGGTTGCTGGGGTTGACGAAGCTGAACAGGAACAGCAGCGCGAGGCCCCACAGACCAAGCAGCAGCACCAGGGTGATGGCGGTCTTGCGACCCTTCAGCACGGTCATGCTGATGTTGAAGAGGAAGCCCAGTGCCACCACCACAATGCCGACTTTGGTAGGCAAGGGTTGCTCCAGGAACTCGCGCCCCATGGTGGCCAACAGGTCGTTACCTGTCATCTCGGCCAGCGTGGCATAGGGCACCAGCAGGTAACCGAGGATGGTCAGGGCTCCGGCGGCCAGGAAGATCCAGAACAGCACCTTGGCGAGCAGCGGGCTGTAAAGCTCGGTTTCGCTCTCTTCGGGCACCATGAAATAGGCGGCGCCCATGAATCCGAACAACAGCCACACGATCAGCAGGTTGGTGTGAACCATGCGGGCGATGTTGAAGGGAATGGCCGGGAACATCAGGTCGCCGATCACGTATTGCAGGCCGAGCGTCAGACCGAAAATGATCTGGCCGGTGAACAGTCCTAGCGCCGCGATGAAGTACAGCTTGGCGACAGACTGCGATTGGTATTTAAGGGTTGCGGGTTGCATTTTTGTATCCTTGGATGTGAGGTCTCAGTGCACTGAGATGCTTACCCTTCGATATTGGGTGGCCACTTTTCGGCATCGATGCCATTGGTCCAGCGCAGGAACTCGACCAGATCATCAAGCTGTGCTTCGGTGAAGTTGAACTGCGGCATCTGGCGGCGGCCCGGCGTGTGCGTGGGCATGGCCTTGATCCAGCCCTTGATGAAATCAGGGCCACGACGCGCATAGACGTTGCCCAACTCAGGTGCGAAATAGGCACCCTCGCCCAGCAGTGTATGGCAGCCGATGCAGTTGCGCGTCTCCCATAAATGCTTTCCACGGACTACGGACTCCGTGATTTCGCCCGCTTTGGATCGCTCGGGAATTTTGGTTTCGGTGTGAAAAATTAGGCTCGCAAACACAAGCACGAAAAAAACCGTGCCTCCGTAGAAAATGTTGCGCGCCATCTGGCTCGTGAAGCCTTGACTCATGGTGTACCTCATGCAGTGATGAGCCCGCATCGTAATGACTTAGCGGGTCAAATGGTTGATTAGAATCAATAAGATTCATTCGGTATGAATCTTACATTGAACTTGTGCCTTCTGGGCACTTTGCGGCGACAGAATATGAGCCTGGAGTTGCTTGCCTGCAACCCCTGGTTGCAAAAGGCTGCGAATTATCAGTCAGGATGTTCCCTATGCACGGTCCCGTACCCACTTATTTGTCGTCTTCGAGCAACGAATCGCAGCCAGTAGAGGGTTTGGTGGACGACACACGCTTTCCCCCGCATGTTCAGGATGCCACCCCCAGGCTCCCAGGTGACCTGGGGGTCTGGCTGATCATTTTGTTGGAGTTGCTGACCTTTGCCATCCTCTTTGTGTCATTTGCGTTTGCCCGCACGCGGGAGGTGGAACTGTTCAACGCCTCGCAGGCCACGCTCAACCTGAATGCCGGCGCGCTCAACACCGTGCTGTTGATCTCCGGCAGTTGGTGCGTGGCCTGCGCGGTGTCTGCAGTGCGGCGCAATGCATCCATGGTGGGGGCGCGCTGGTTACTGGGGGCTTTGGCCTGCGGAGGGGGGTTTGTGGGGGTCAAGCTGGGCGAATACGCCCAGAAAATGGCGTCCGGGGTGGACCTTTCGACAAACACTTTCTACATGTTTTACCTTTTCCTCACCGGTTTTCACTTCCTGCATGTGGTGGTGGGCATGCTGGCGCTTGGATATCTGTGGGTAAAAACGCGGCGCGGGTGCTATGGCAGCCATGATTGCCACGCGTTGGAGACGGGCGCGGCGTTCTGGCACATGGTCGATCTGCTGTGGATCGTGCTGTTCCCGCTGGTTTACGTGATGCGTTGAGGAGCGAAGAGATGCCTGCTATTTCACACACCCGTGTCTGGCTGATATTGCTGGCCATCACGGCTGCAACGTACTGGATTGGCGAGGCGGGCCTGTCCGGCCATGGCTCCATGGGGCCGGTGCTGGCCATGTTTGCGCTGGCGTTCGTGAAAGGGGTGCTGGTGTGTCTGGACTTTCTGGAGTTGCGGCATGCGCCAGCCCTGTGGCGCTGGCTGGTGGTGGGCTGGCTGGCGCTGGTGCTGGCGTTGATCTTGCTGGCTTACTGGGTTAGCCTGCGGTAGGTGATTTCTCTGACACCGTGGACCGGCATCCTGTGTGCTGCCCAGGATGCCTTATGGATGTCATGCACATGACATGGGGCATGGGCAGCATGGCCTGTTCTTTTCAGGAGTCCTTATTCCATGACGCTGCCCAGTGCACTGACCAACCATGACGACCTGATGCGGCGCATTGCGAGCGATCTGGTGGACAGCTACGACGAAGAAATCGAGCTGGAGCTGGAAGACCGCAGCCTCGACGAGCTGGAGGGCCGCCACGTCACCGACCGCGCGGAGCGGCAGGCCTATTTCAAAGAGCTTTTTCGCTTGCAGGGTGAGCTGGTCAAGCTCCAGGACTGGGTGCAGCACACGCGCAAGAAGGTGGTGATCTTGTTTGAGGGGCGCGATGCTGCCGGCAAAGGCGGCGTCATCAAGCGCATCACCCAGCGCCTGAACCCGCGCGTGGTGCGTGTGGCCGCGCTGCCTGCACCCAATGACCGCGAGCGCACGCAGTGGTACTTTCAGCGCTACGCCGCGCACCTGCCCGCTGCGGGCGAGATGGTGCTGTTTGATCGCAGCTGGTACAACCGCGCGGGCGTCGAGCGCGTGATGGGCTTTTGCACCGATGACGAGTACGAAGAGTTCTTTCGCACCGTGCCCGAGTTCGAGAAGATGCTGGTGCGCTCGGGCATCACGCTCGTCAAATACTGGTTTTCCATCACCGATGACGAGCAGCACCTGCGCTTTCTGGGCCGCATTCACGACCCGTTGAAACAGTGGAAATTGAGCCCCATGGACCTGGAAAGCCGCGTGCGCTGGGAGGCCTACACCAAGGCCAAGGAGACCATGCTCGAGCGCACCCACATCCCCGAGGCGCCCTGGTGGGTGGTGCAGGCGGTGGACAAGAAAAAGGCGCGCCTGAACTGCATTGCGCACCTGCTCGATCAATTCCCGTACCACGAGGTGCCGCATCCCCCGGTGGAGCTGCCGGAGCGGGTGCGCAACCCCGAATACCTGCGCCAGCCGGTGCCCCCTGAAATGTACGTTCCCCAGCGGTACTGAGCGCCGCCCGCGGCGGCTGCCGCCTTGGCGACAGCCGCTAGGTGCTTTCCTGAGTGTTGCAGTGCGTCATTTGCGGTTCAATGGAACCTTTAGTCCCTTCAGGATCGCCACATGCAACGTCGACACATCATTCAGTGGGGCGCAGCCGCACTCACCGCCGTCTCTCTGGGTACCGCCAGCGCCCAGAGCTTTCCCGCCAAGCCGGTCAAGCTCGTGATTGCCTTCCCCGCAGGCGGTCCCACCGATATCTCCATGCGCGTGCTGGCCGACAACGCCAGCAAGATCCTCGGCCAGCCCGTGATCGTCGAGAACAAGCCCGGCGCCGGTGGCACGCTGCCCGCGCAGGCGCTGCAGACAGCCCAGCCCGACGGCTACACGCTGGCGCAGATTCCGCTGGGCGTGTTCCGCCTGCCCTACACCACCAAGATCAACTGGGATCCGGTCAAGGACATCAGCTACGTGCTCAACGTCACGGGCTATGCCTTCGGCATCGTGGTGCCAGCCGATTCGCCGCTCAAGACCTGGACGCACTTTGTTGCCTGGGCCAAGGCCAATCCGGGCAAGCTGAGCTATGGCTCTACCGGAACCATGACCAGTCCGCACCTGACGACCGAGCTGATCGCGCAAAAGCTTGGCATCGAGCTGCTGCACGTGCCCTACAAGGGCAGTGCCGACCTCATGCAGGCCACCCTGGGCGGCCAGCTCATGGCCGCTGCCGACTCCACGGGCTTTGCGCCGCAGGTTGAGGCCGGCAAGCTGCGCGTGCTCAACACCTGGGGCGCCGAGCGGCTGGCCAAGTTCCCCGATGCGCCCACGCTCAAGGAACTGGGCCTGGACATCGTGCAGAACTCGCCGTTTGGCATTGGCGCGCCCAAGGGCACGCCAGCGCCCGTGGTCAAGCGCCTGCACGACGCCTTCAAGCAGGCCATGGAGCAAGAGAGCTACAGAACGGCCCTGGCGCGCTACGACATGGTGCCCATGTACATGAGCACAGCGGCCTACCAGAAGTTTGCCCAAGAGACTTTCGCACGCGAGAAAGCGCTGGTAGAGAAGCTGGGGCTGGCGAAGGCGCCGTGATGCTTTATTTTGAGTAGCCTGTATTGCTTATCTGTGAAGCGATACGGCTCTCAAAGGCTTCAAGGCTGAAGTCGCCCCATCAGTCCAGGCCCAGTTCGCGGGCATCCGCCAAGTGGGCGTCCCACGCCCCGCTGAGGCGCGGGTCGGGGTCGCGGGTCAGGTAGCGGCTGCCTCGTGCGGCCCGTACAAGCAGTGCCCCGCCCGCGGCGGCCTGTAGCGCGGCCGTGCCGCGACGCTCTGAGCGCAGGGATACGGCGATCAGGGCCAGCCCAAGGCCCGCCACCATGAGGTTCTCACTGGGCAGGCGCGCCCTTGTCCGGTCGATGGCCTGCCAGTGTCGGAGTGTGTTGATCAAGTCCATACCGAACTCTAGCGCAGCTTGGGTGTGCCGGGGTACCGCCGGCCATGCCGGATGGCATCAACGTGTCGCCAGCACCGCGCGCGCGACCTCCGCAAACCCCGCACCACGCTCGCCCTGCGTTACAAAACGCGGCCGGTGCGTGAGTTGCGGCACAAAGCGCGCAATGTTGGCCACGCCCACGCTGTGCGGGAAATGTTCGAACATGACCTGGTCGTTGGTGGAGTCGCCCACATACACCCAGCGGTCGATCTCGGCATCCAGGTTGCGCCCGAACAATTCGCGCACGATCCAGCGGGCGCCTTCGAGCTTGTTGTGCGCCCCAAACCAGCCGTTGATGTGGATGCTGCTCACCGTGGCGTTCATGCCCGCGTCGCGCATGATGCGCACGGCGTGGTCAATGGCGTCCTGTGGCAGATGGGTGAATTCGCTGTGGTCGATGGCGATGTCGGTTTCGCGGCCCGGCGAATCCGTGGCGCGGCGCGCACCGGGCACCTCACGCTCAATCTGCGCCAGAACCTGCTGCATGTTCGCGTAGTTGGCTGCGCGTGTGGCGGCGTCCTGTTGGTATATTTTTGATAGCTGCTCACGCTTGCTGTGATTAGGCAAGGGGCTGTTTTGATCAAAAACGTCTGCGCTGCGCTGCAGCGCCACCGCCCCGTTTTCCGCCACGATGGCATCCACGGGCCAGGTGGCGGCAAACGGCTCGCTCCAGCCCACCGGCCGGCCGGTGATGGGAATCACATGCAGGCCACTCGCCTTGAGCGCACCCAAAGCCTGCAGCGCATCGGGGGTGATGGCGCCGTCGGTGGTCAGGGTGTCGTCGATGTCGGTGAGGATGCCGCAAATTGGTGCGCACTCCCTCGAAGGGAGAAAGCTCAGAGGTTTCATGGGAATCATTTGGTGTGCACGGCCGGTCCTCAGACAAGGCGGCTGTGTGCGGGGTCTCTGTTGGCGACGGCTTCAAAAACGGGCTTTTCGATCCAGCGGAACCAGAGCAGCGAAATGAGCACCATGGCCACGGGAATGCATGCCAAAAATGGCAGCAACCAGGGGCTGTCGGGTGCTATGGTGCGAAAACGCAGAACGCCAAAGGCGGTCAGCATAATTGGGTGCAACAGGTAGAGGCTATACGACGCATCACCCACGGCAACCAAAGAGCGTGGTGCGTTCCAGTGCAGATCCGCGAACGAAAGGGATATGAGTAAAAAGCCAAAACCGGCAAGTCCATAACTGCCGGCGCGCAAAATCTCGACACGATCAAAAAAGTGCGAAGTTGTGCCAAGGGAAAAGCCGCTTATGACCAATACCAAGCCAAGTGCAATCAGTGACCATGGATGTGTTTGCAGTTTCTGAAAGCGCTTGCGCGAATGCGCCCATGCCGCTCCGGCCAGAAATTCCAGCCCCATGCCAGTCAGAGGAAATCGTAGAGGCTGCAGTCCTGCATTCACGCGAACCGGGTCAGATATATACCAGCCAATATTCCAGACGAGAAGGATTGCGCAAAAAATGGCAATCGTGCCGCCCCGGGGAAGCCATCGAAAGCTGCAGATGAAGGCAATCCACACATAAAAATACAATTCATAGGTCAGAGACCATGCTGTGGGAAGCCAGTTGTCCCACAAGAGGGGGTTCAAAAGCAGAGCACTGGTAATTATTTTCTGTGCATCAGGTAGAGGTTCTCCCAAAAAAGGCGTAAAGGGCAGAAGCAGGAAAACGGGCCAATAGCCGAGGTAGATACGCAATGCCCGCCGTACAACAAATGGGGATAGTGAAAAAGCTTTTTTATCTGCTGATTGGTAAACTACATACCCGCTGAGAACAAAGAAAATGTCGACACCTGAAAATCCCCAGCGGGTAATGGTCTCTGAAGTTTTCAGTAGGGGGTCTAATGCCCAGTGTGGCGCGAGATGAAAGAAAACGACCATCAAGGCAGCGATGCCACGCAATGCTTGAATCCAGTCGTTTTTATTTTGCATATATAATATGGTGCGATGGGTATAAATAAATTCAGTATTTAATGAATTTATTTATGATGGAATTTCTTGACCACTGCGGCCAAGGAGCACGCTGCGGTGATTTGGCAATCAATCTGTCTCATCGAGCAGACCGCTCAATGGTTCGGTCGGTACATTACTCACGTCGTGGTGCAGAAACGCGATCCAGCACTGGATGCCCACAATCACTGGCAACGCTGCAAGCATCACCGTGCCGCTGGTCGCTGGTGCAGCATGCTGCACCCCGCTAATCCACCCGTACAAGCCAAAAAACAAGCCAAATGTCAGCAGCACCAAGCCGACCAAGCTGTATACCGAGCCTACGTTGAAGTCTCGCACCAAATAGCTATAAACATAGCGCCGCCACAACCGCGATGCGTGCTTGCGCAAGAATTCCGGCAGCACCTTGCCAATTTTCAGGTGGGATTCCTCGTCGGCATACACCGCATCCATGGGCACATCCTTGACCACGGCGCGCACCGTGTTCAGGCGGAACAGCATGTCGGTCTCGAAGAAGTAGCG
>OBMA010001321.1_pt1 | contig 15122 bp, 12 predicted proteins | sample 1539141 | NCBI WGS metagenome assembly OBMA01 (sample SAMEA3991484, study PRJEB22521) | metagenome | biome: anthropogenic terrestrial biome; feature: sewage plant; material: raw primary sludge | place: Sweden | collected 2012-09-26 | reverse complement strand
TGTGCATTCTGAGCATCACCTTTGGTTTGGCGAGTTTGGTTTTGTCCTATCTAACCCGCGCGCCTATCATCACTGCGTGGAGCACCCCTGGTGCGGCGTTTTTGATTTCAGCATTGCCGACAGTGACTTATAATGAGGCGATTGCGGGCTTTATCATTGCCAACGGTATTATTTTCGCCATCGCTGCCTCAGGGATGTTTGACACGGTGATGAATAAATTGCCCAAAAGCATCGCCGCCGCACTGCTCGCGGGGATTTTGTTTCGCTTTGGCGTGAATACCTTTGCCAGTTTGGGCTCGGACACGGCTTTGATGTTGGTGATGTTGGCAGCGTATGTGTTGGGCAAACGATGGTTGCCACGCTATGCCACCTTGGCCGTGTTGATTGTCGGTTGCGCGTATGTGTTTGGCTGGCAAGGCGTGTCGGTGCCGCATGTGCCTTTGCATTTGTCATCGGTGGTGTGGACTGCGCCTGAGTTTTCGTTCAATGCGCTTATCAATATCGGGTTGCCGCTCGCGCTGATTACCCTCACGGGGCAACAAATTACGGGCATTGCGGTATTGCGCACATCGGGCTACTCTGCGAGCCAAGCACCCGCAAAGCCCTTGGTGGGATTAACGGCATTGTTGTCGACATTGACCGCGCCGTTTGGTAATTTTGGCATCAATTTGGCGGCCATCACCGCGGCGATTTGCACCGAAAAATCCTGCCACCCAGACCCCGCCAAACGCTATGTCGCAGGTCTGTGGTATGGTGTTTTGAACCTCATTATTGGTGCGCTTGCGGGTGTGTTGGTGGTGTTTTTTCTGGCGTTGCCCAAGGCATTGATCACGATACTGGCGGGCTTGGCGTTGCTTGGCGCGATTTTGAGCAATATTAGCAATGCGTTTCACGCAGACTTTTCAGTCACTGACCGCGAGGCGGCTTTGGTGACGTTTATGACTTGCGCATCGGGAGTGACGCTGTGGCAGATGGGCAGTGCTTTTTGGGGCATTGTTTTGGGCTGCATCACGTATGCGGTGTTTCACTGGCGTGTTCAAGGCGCGCACAAATAAGCCCAATATCCATCTTATTTCCACAGATGAATACAATACTGTGCGTGTCAACCCAAGTCGCTCGGCATTCATTATCGGGTGTCGGTTGCTTTGACGCGACTCTTTTCCTTTATAATGATCGCAGTGAGATAAAGCTTTTGACGATATTTGACGACTATGGGCAGTATTACTTCCATTCATATACATTGAGGATGACACATGAACCAACGCATTAAATTTGCATTATTAGCCGCTTTATTCACCACCAGCATTGCGCCGACGGTGTCTTTTGCGCAAGTCGCCATTGACAAAACCATCGCGGTTGTCGCTGGCAAACCAATTTCACAAAGTGAATTGAACGAACGCGTTAAAGTCAATCGCGAAGTGGCCAAGCGTGCCAAACAAAAAGTCAGTGATGCTGAGTTAATCAATTATTCTCGTGATGAGTTGATTAACGAGCATTTGTTATTGAACCGAGCGAAAAATGCACGCATTACCGTAGGAGATGAACAAGTCAATGCGGCCTTGCAAGAAATGGCGCAAGGCAATGGCATGACGGCAGAGCAATTTAAAGCGCATGTCACTAAAATAGGTGGCGCGAACGCTTGGCAAAATCTCAGTGATGATTTGAAGAGTCAAATGACAATTGATGCTTTGATGCGGCAAGAGATTTTAAGTAAAATCAAAGAGCCCACTGCCAAAGAAATCGATGCGGAAGTGGCACGAGTGAGTGCAATAGCCGACGGTCCAATGTCGCCACAGGAAGTGGCGGTGGCGCAGCATATTTTTATCGAAAATCCAAGTGCTGCTTCTTTGAAAAAAATTAAAGCCATCAAAGCCCGTTTGGATAAAGGTGAAGATTTTGGTGCAGTTGCCAAGCAGGTTTCCGAGAACTCAGAAACCGCAGCCAACAATGGACAAATCCCATACATTGGTTTGAATGACAAGCAAGCAGATCCCAGCGTGGTTCAGTTGGCGAGAACAGCACCTTTGAACATCGTTTCCGAGCCTTTAAAAACCAAAAATGGTTATCACTTGTTTAAAATTTCTGAGCGCACCACGCTGACTTTGAACGATGACGCGAAAAAAGCAATGGCAAAAGACGCGCTGATGTCGATGCGTCAAAAAGAAGCAACCGAGCAATATTTCAAAGAATTGGACGCGAGTAAAGCGTCTTTGGTAGAAATCAGAAATTGATTTCTAAGTGGCAAAAATAGCAAAAGCGGGTATCACCCGCTTTTGTACATTTAGGCTTGGTTTCAAACTCGATGCGAACGATGCGCGGCACGAAAATCGCGACATGCATCGCCGTACATTTCAAAAATTTTAATCCACAAAGGATTTTCATGGGTCAACCACTCGGGATGCCATTGCATACTGAGGGTGAATTGATTGACATCCGTGCAATACATCGCCTCGACCAAGCCATCGGGCGCATGTGCCAAAGGTGCCAAACCCTTACCTAAAGTTTTAATACCTTGACCATGTAAAGAATTCACCCAGAACTCAGATACGCCCAAGGATTTTTCAAACCATGTGTTGGGTACCAATTTAACATCGTGGTGTGGACCGTACTGAATTTCGTTGGGCGCGGTGCTGTCTTTTTCGCGGTGATCCATCATATTCGGTACTTCGTGCACTTTTTGGTATAGTGTGCCACCGCGCGAAATATTGAGTTCTTGGTGACCTCGACACACCCCCAAAAAAGGCAAACCGCGTTCCAACGCTGCAGGAATCAACTGTGCATCAAAATAATCGCGATCGGGGTCTTGCAACACATCAGGGGTTTGATTTTCCTCGCCGTACAATGATGGCACGATATTGGTTGATGCGCCCGACAAATAAACCCCATCGGCTAAATCCAAGTACTGTTCCAACTGAGCATAGCCATAGCAAGTGGGTACTAACAATGGCACACAATCCGAAAAACGAACGATGGGATCTGAATACTTTTTTGCCAACAATTGGTAATGAATGTCAGAAAGAACACGCGCACCTGTTGGTATGAGAATCAAAGGCTTTTTAATGGTTTTGTTGTCGTTCGTCTTGGGTAAAGTCATGTCGCACCTAAATAAAATGAGATGGTCACACTGTATCTGAAAGACAAGCTGTGCCAACAGCACCACTTAACAAGGTTTGGTGCAGACACTATGAGACCCACATGAGGTTCAGGTCGCATGATACCAAAATCCAGCGCGTTGAGCATTTGAAGTTAAGGAAACACAGAACAAGCTCTCTCGTCTGCGCTGGTTGTTTGCGATGCGAGGCGCAAGGTACAGTGAGTGGTTATTCCCTTCGTAAACCCTGCAACAAAGCGCATCGTTCAGCAAACGTCTATCCCACAAGGTTCGGGTAAAAACAGTCCCGCACTTTGGCGAAATCAGCGGATTGTCGTAGAATGACTACGCCCCACTGATTCCTTCGTGTTTAGATCTGTTTTTACCTCGAACGCAGACTGGATTGAGTTTCCTTCATATGTGTAAAAAATGTGGTTAAATGCCAACCATAATCAATGCCTTTGCACAAAACATATTCTGAAATCATGTACAAACCATTTATTTTTTAAGGTTTTAGGCTTACAATACCATCTGTTAAACAATTAGAATGCTGATTTTGCTTTTATATTGATATATAGAGTCAAAGCTCAGCGAACGTCAACCAAAATTTAGCATTTGCAACGGGACATACTAATATGGACTTAAATTTAAAAGATACAACAACCTACGCCGAGAACTCAGGTGTAGAGCACCTTTCAGAACAAAGTGCAAATAGAATCACGTGGATCGCGCTTGCGGCGGTCTTGGCGATTGTGACTCTGTTGTACATTTTGGCGCAAGTGTTCAGTCCGAATGTCGTGGGCGACAACTCACAAGCAGATCAACAAATTGTAGAGCGGTTGCGCCCAGTGGCTGGGTTTCAAATGGGGGCGACTTCAACAGGGCCTAAATCAGGCGAAGAAGTGTACAATGGTTTGTGTACGGCATGTCATGCAGCAGGCACGGCAGGCGCGCCAAAACTGGGTGACCTTGCAGCATGGGGGCCGCGTAATGGACAGGGTTTCGATACCTTACTCAAACATGCAATCGAGGGTTTTACGGGAAAAACAGGTGTCATGCCAGCTAAAGGCGGTGGTAGCAATAGCGATTTAGAAATCGCTCGCGCTGTCGTGTATATGTCAAACAAGAGCGGTGCAAACTTTCCTGAGCCAAAAGACCCAGCAGCCGATGCGGCGGCAGCACCTGCGGCAGATGCAAAAAAACCGTAACTGTTGCAAACACGCGGTTTGAAACAGGGCTTTTTAGCCCTGTTTTGCATTGTGTGGTGATATTGGCAGACTTGCCAATCGATTTGAAACCGCGTACACTGGCGGCGGGCGCGAGCCCCCTCGTTTTTCCTCCCTAAACGAGGTCGTCAGCAATGACGATTTTTCCCCGAGTATGATGCTCGGGGTTTTTTATATTCATCCAAAAGACAGTTTGACAACTATCGAATTGATGGATAAAATGCACGCATTTCGCATGGCACTCACGCCAGATACTCAAGAAAATGATAAGACTCTTTCAATAGGTCTGTCTTTTGCCAATTCAAACAAATCGTAACTATGGAACAAGACCTTAAATTACTGGTGCGTCAGTTTAAAGCGTTGTCGAACGAGCATCGATTAAGATTGCTGCTGCAGATTGTTGCGCATGAGCACGCGCATGGGCGAGAGCAGGGTTGTTTGATCAACGAGATGGTTGCTGATTGGCGCATTTGCGCAGCGACGATTTCGCACCACATTCGCATCATGGAATCGGCGCATCTGATTGATGTTGAGAAAGTGGGTAAATTTATTGTTGCGCGTGTAAACTTGGATACGTATGAGCGGCATATGCGTCTGTTTCGGGTGCGCCCCGAAGCGGAGCATATCGAAGTTTTGTTGCGCAGTCGCCCGACTGATATTACTGAAACCAACTAAGGTCAACTAAGGCCAATTAAGGTGTTTATGAGATTTTATTCAAAAGCATTCCGCATCGGCGTGCTGTCGTTGACAGTCAGCACGTTGTGTGCCTGCGCGGTTGTGACGGGCAAGCATGAAACCCTCGCTCAAGTCGACAACGCGCGCTTGAATTTGCCTGAGGCATCGGGTCAGACTTTGGCACAATGGCCACAGCAAGGTTGGTGGACGCAGTACAACAGTCCCACTTTAAACGCACTCATTGAGCAAGCGATGCGTGACGGCCCGAGTTTAAAGGTTTTGGCGACACGGATTGATGCCTCGCAAAATGCCGCCGATGCGGTGCGCAAACTCTCGTATCCGATGGGGCAGGTGAAAGTCGATTGGACGGGGCAGGAGTTTTTCAATACTCACATCAATCCTACGGACATCGCTAATCAAGCCTTTGCGAATATGACCACGAGACCAGATGGTACATTTAGTACCATTCCTAAAAATCCATCGGATCAATTCATTGCCTTGACCAACATCAGCGCGGGAATTTCGTGGGATTTGGATTTATGGGGGCATAACCGCGCATTGTATGGTGCGGCATTGGGTCTGAGCCGTGCGCAAACTTTGGAATACGAAGCGGCGCGTCAAGGGGTGATTGCCAACATCGTTGGTTTACACGCGCAAATCATGGCTTTTACCGAGCGCGCGAATATCGTTGACAAGCAAATCGCCACACAGACCACTTTGCGCCAACGTTGGTTAGAGCGTGAGCAAGCAGGGTTGCAGCCCACGCAAAACAGCGTGCAAGTGGATATGACCTTGGCACAATTGGCGCAGCTCAAGCAATCGCTGATGGCGCAAAAAGCCGTGGCGCGGGCGCAATTGGCGGCACTCATCGGACAAACACCTGAGCAGTTGACAGAGTTTTTACCCGAACAGACTTGGCAAACGCTCAATCTGCCGCAAAACATTCCTGTGCAAATTCTCGGCACGCGCCCCGACATCGCCGCCGCGCGTGAATACATCGTCGCATCGACCGAGCAGGTCAATGCGGTTAAAGCCGAGTTTTATCCGAACATCAATATTGGCTTGTCCACTGCTTTGCAATTACTCAATCTGCAAGATATTTTGGATTTCCGTGGGCAAAACGCTGCCGTCAAACCCGCGATTAGTTTGCCGATTTTCAACACCATTCAGTTGAATGCCAAACTGCGCCAACAACAAGCGCAATTGGACAACACCATCGCGCAATACAATCAAACCGTGTTTCAAGCGGTCTCGGACGCACATCAGCAATTGGCACAATACCGCCAAGCGCAGGCTTATCTGACGGCGCAAGCACGAATTGTCAAAGACAGCCAAACACTGACGGATTTGTCGGCGCAACGTTATCGGGCAGGCATGAGTCCGCAAATGGAAAGTTTGATGTACCAAACCGCGACCCTGCGCGAGCAAGACGCACTGGTGATGGGTTACGCCATGCGCCGTGCGCAAGAGGCGAGATTGGCGAGCAGTTTGGGAACGGAGTTTTCAGACTTAATCGTAGGGAAAAGATGACCGTCGCTGATTGAACGCAGCACCGCATCAACGAATCAACACAAAAAACGCAAGAACACAAGAATATAAGGAACAACATGAGCACAACTGAAGCCCCAAATACGCCGCAGGAGCAGGACATTATCGATGCACACAAATCAAGTCAGCGTAAAACGCGCATGAGCATCGCCATCGGCATCTTTTTACTGATTGGCTTGCTGTGGGGGTTGTATTGGTTTTTCATTGCGCGTTATCACGAAGAAACTGAAAACGCTTATGTCGCAGGCAGTATGGTGGTGGTCAATGCGCAAACTGCGGGTACGGTTGAGGCGATTTTGGCAGAAGAAAACCAAGTGGTCAAAGCAGGTGATGTGTTGGTTAAACTCAGCCCGACCGATGCGCAAGTGGCACTGGCACAGGCGAGTGCGCAACTGGCAAATGCCACGCGTCAAATTCAAAATGTCTTCAATACCGTTAGCGTGACCCGTGCGCAAATGGTACAGGCAAACTCTGCGGTGAAAACCGCACAAGACGCGGTCAATCGTCGCGCGGCCTTGGTTAAAACAGGTGCGGTGAGTCGCGAAGAATACGACCAAGCGGTGAATGCGCTCAATCAGGCCCTCGCCGCGCAAAAAACCACCATGGAGCAAAATAAATCCGCAGGTGCGCAAGTCGCAGGTACGACCACGCAAAATCACCCTGCGATTGAGGCCGCCAAAGCGGCTTTTCGCAGTGCGTACATCAACAACAAACGTTTGGCGGTGCTCGCGCCGACCGATGGCGTGATTGCCAAACGCAATGTTCAAGTCGGTCAGCAAATTTCACAAGGTGTGCCGTTGATGAGCATTGTGGCGGCCAATCAATTGTGGGTTGAAGCGAATTTCAAAGAAACCCAGTTGGCGAATTTACGCGTGGGGCAGCCTGTTGAGCTGACATCGGATGTATTTGGCAGTGGGGTTAAATTCAAAGGTACGGTGCAAGGGATTGGCATCGGTACAGGCTCTGCATTTTCTGTACTGCCTGCGCAAAACGCCACGGGCAACTGGATTAAAATCGTTCAGCGCATTCCCGTGCGCATTCAACTGGATGCCGAAGAACTCAAAGCACATCCTTTGCGCGTGGGGATGTCGATGATTGCCAATGTCAACACCCACCAACGCGATGGCGCGGTATTGGGTACGGTGGCTGGCAGTGATGGTCTGTCCAATCTCACCACCAACGTTTATGCGCAGGATGAAGAAGAAGCCAATCGCGAAGCAGATAAAATTATCAACGCCAATTTGCATTGATTCTCAACCCAAAATCATTTTGCCGTCATCGCGCAGCAATTCGATGGGTGTTCACTCAATGAATGTTAACTTGATGAATGTCAATTTGAATTGATGCGGTATGGATTGCGTTGCCCATCAAACATTGCGCGCAATCGCCACTGATTTCACACAGGATACACCATGGGGCAAACCCACGACACACTAAACACCACAACCGCGCCTGAGGTGGTTGAGGACGAACATTCGCTCAAACCGCTTGCGGGCGCGGCTTTGGTCATGCTCACCCTCGCAACCTCGTTGTCGACGTTTATGGAGGTTTTGGACACCACGATTGCGAATGTTGCCGTGCCGACCATTGCGGGCTCGATGGGCGTGTCAGCGCGTGAAGGCACTTCGATTATCAGTTCGTACTCATTGGCTGCGGCGATTGCCGTGCCTTTGACGGGTTGGTTATCCCGTCAGATTGGTGAAGTGCGCTTAATCATCATATCGGTGTTGTTGTTCACGGTGTTTTCGGTGCTGTGCGCGCTTGCACCCAATTACAGCACGCTGGTGTTTTTTCGCTTGATGCAAGGTTTCGTTTCAGGACCGATGGTGCCGCTCGGTCAATCGATTATGATGAACAGTTATCCTGCGCACAAACGCGGCATGGCGATGGCGTTTTTTGCGATGGCGGTGGTGATTGCGCCCGTGATGGGACCCGTTTTGGGGGGCTATCTGACCGAGAATTACTCTTGGCCGTGGATTTTTTATATCAATGTGCCGATTGGGTTGTTTTGCGCGTTCTCGATTTACACCTTGCTCAAAGGTCGTGAAACCCCGATTACACGTCAGCCGATTGATTATGTCGGTTTGTCGTTGTTGGTTCTGGGCGTGGGCTCGTTGCAATATATGCTGGAGCATGCCAATGATTTGGGTTGGTATGAATCTACCGAAGTGGTGGTTTTGACCGTGATGGCAGTGATTGGCTTGGTCTTGATGGTAATTTGGGAATGGTTTGAAAAGCACCCCGTGGTGGATTTGCATTTGTTGCGCAGCCGCAATTTCACATTGGGTACCTCGATGCAAACCATTGGTTTTACCATGTTCTTTGGCAATATGGTGGTCATACCGCTGTGGCTGCAAACAGTGATGGGTTATGACGCATTTCACTCGGGAATTGCGGTCGCGCCTGTGGCCATGTTTGCTTTGTTTTTCTCGCCTGTGATTGGCATGAATATGCACAAGGTCGATTTGCGCTATTTGATTGCCACGGGTTTTGCCTTGTTTGCATTTGGCGCGTGGTATTCGAGTTTGCTCACACCTGATTCAACCATCACGCACATCATGTTGACACGGTTTTTATTTGGCATGGGCATACCGTTTTTCTTTATTCCATTGGGCTCGTTAATCATGGACGGCTTGGAAGGTGAAGAAATCACCAGTGCGGCGGGCTTGTCGAACTTTTTGCGCACCTTGGGCGGGGCGGTTGGCACGGCGGTGTTTGTCACCATTTGGTCACGACGTACGACTTTTCACCACGCGCGTTTGACCGAGGTGGCGATTCCCGGTAATCCGATGTATGAGCAGTTTATGGTGCAACTTGGCAATGGCGGTATGAATGCGGCGCAGCGATTCACATTGTTGGATGGACTGATTTCGCAACAAGCGGCGACACAGGCGACGCTCGATGTCTTGTATTTGACGGCGGTTTTGTTTGTGGGTATGATTGCTTTGACTTTTTTTGCCAAACCTGTCAAAGGTGCGGCGGCTACTGGAGGGCATTGATGAAACCTGCGCACATCGCTCGATTTGAAAAACTCAAGGCGCGTGGACGTTTTTTGTATTTATTGTCCACCGCATTGTCGGTTGCTGGTGTGATTGCCGCCATTCAAATTTTTAGTGACGGTCAGTTATCGTACAAAAGCATTGCCTTGTATGCCCTAATCGGCGCGGTGGTGGCGCAGGTGGACTGGTTGATTTTGGCCAAGCGTTACCACGCGCACAACAACCCGACGCTTTAAAAATCGTAAAACCCAGCCAAAGCCGTTATAATGACGGCTTTGTTGCATTCACCGTTTAATTTTTCGGAACATCTACCATGACACTACGCTGCGGCATCGTTGGTTTACCCAACGTCGGCAAATCCACTCTTTTTAACGCCCTGACCAAAGCGGGCATTGCGGCCGAGAACTACCCGTTTTGTACGATTGAGCCCAATGTCGGCATGGTCGAAGTGCCTGATGCGCGCATGGATGCGTTGGCTGAAATTGTCAAACCACAGCGCATGCAGTTTGCTACGGTGGAGTTTGTCGATATTGCGGGCTTGGTCGCAGGTGCGTCCAAAGGCGAAGGTTTGGGCAATCAGTTCCTCGCCAATATTCGCGAAACCGATGCGATTGCACACGTGGTGCGTTGCTTTGACGATGACAACGTGATTCACGTCGCGGGTAAAATTGACCCGATTTCCGACATTGAAGTGATTAACACTGAACTTGCTTTGGCCGATTTGGGCACAGCCGAAAAAGCCTTGCTGCGCCAACAAAAAATCGCTCGCGCAGGTGATAAAGACGCGATTAAATTGGTCGCGGTTTTAGAAAAAATCTTGCCTGTGCTCAACGAAGCCAAAGCGATTCGCAATGCGAATTTAGACGCGGATGAATTGGCGATGATTAAACCATATTGCTTCATCACAGCCAAACCGACCATGTATGTGGCGAATATTTTAGAGCATGGTTTGGAAAACAACCCACATTTGCAAGCGGTGCAAGCATACGCTGCCAAAGAAAACTCGCCCGTGGTCGCGGTGTGTGCGGCGATTGAAGCCGAAATCGCGGGCTTGGACGACGATGAAAAAGAAATGTTCTTAACCGATATGGGCATGGACGAACCAGGGTTGAACCGCGTGATTCGCGCTGGCTATAAACTCCTTGGTTTGCAAACCTACTTCACTGCAGGTGTGAAAGAAGTCCGTGCATGGACCATCCACATTGGCGACACCGCACCGCAAGCCGCGGGCGTGATTCACACCGATTTTGAACGTGGCTTTATTCGCGCACAAACCATTGCGTATGAGGACTTCATCCAATACAAAGGCGAAGCGGGCGCGAAAGAAGCGGGCAAAATGCGTGCTGAGGGCAAGGAATATGTGGTCAAGGATGGCGATGTTTTGAATTTCTTGTTTAATGTTTAAGACAGATGGTTTGCAAAAAACCTGAAATTTTGTGAAGTTAAAAGCATTTCAGAGATATTGAGCGCAGATAGAAACAAACCCCAAGCGAAACCTGTCGTTTGGGGTTTTTTATTTGCCGATACTTGCCTTTTTCGGTAGGATGCGCCGAGTGCCCACCCTACGCAAGACAAAAATCCTTTAACCCGTTAACAAATATAGGAAAGCAAATGACGTTTTTAATTTTCGCGGTATTGTGTAGCGTCGCTGTGTCGATTTTTTTAAAAATCGCGCGCAAAAATCAGATTCAAATTTCGCAGGCAATTGCAGTCAATTACATCGTTGCGACTTTGATGACGTGGTTTGTGCTCCAGCCCAACATAAAAAGCGTGACCGAGTACGCTGCCACTGCGCCGATATTTATTGCTTTGGGGGTGTTGTTGCCCGTGGTGTTTGTCATCATGTCGCGCGCGGTCGAGCGCGCAGGGATTGTCAAATCCGATGCGGCACAGCGACTGTCGCTGTTCATCCCAATTGTGTGGGCGTTGGCATTCTTTGGTGAGGTGCTCACGCCTGCGCGCGGTTTGGGTGTGGTGTTGGCATTTGTGGCTTTGTTGTGTTTGCTGTATAAACCATCGATTCAAAAATTTTCGTCAAATACCAAAGGAGTCGCGGCTTCGTTGATGGGTGTTTGGTTGGGTTATGGCGTGATTGACATTTTATTCAAGCAGCTGGCAAAACTGGATAAAACCGCATTTTCAGGTAATTTACTCGTTGCTTTTATTCTGGCGGGCGTGTTGATGTGGGCGTATTTGTTGGTTAAACGCACGGATTGGCGGCTCAAAAGTATGCTCGCAGGCATCGCGCTCGGAGTTTTAAACTTTGGCAATATTTTGTTTTATGTGCGTGCGCATCAAGTGTTCAAGGACAATCCGACCTTGGTGTTTGCGGGGATGAATATGGGCGTGATTGCTTTGGGTACCTTGGTTGGCGCGTGGGCGTTCCGCGAAAAAATCTCGCGGGTGAATGCGCTGGGTGTGGCATTGGCGATGGCGTCGATTTTTTGTTTGTTTTATTTGGCAAAACTCATGCCACAATGGGCGTAAAATAGAATTTTTTCGTCATATAAACCCAATATGAAAAACTCAGACATCGCTCAATGGTTGGAACACATCAGCCAACACAATCAAGGGCAAATCACCGTGGTGCAAACCATCCGCAATGCTATTATGTCCGCCAGTATATTGGCATCGGTCGCGTTGATTGCGCTGATGGGCGCGTTGGCGACGGCGCATTCTCAGAACAGTCGCTGGATACTTGTATCGATTGCGGTGTTGGTGTTAAGCGCAACCTGCTCGGCGATTTCGATTAGTTTTTTGGCGCGTTTGAGTTTTCAGACCCAGTTCAAGCATGTGCATTTTGAACTCTCTGCCAATCGCCTGCGCCACGCGTTGAATTTAATTCGCGGTTCTGCGGGCTTGTTTATCTTGGCTTTAGTGGTCGCGGCTATTGACTTGTGGTGGTGACTTTGATTTTGTGACTCAAGTCACGCGGGCGCATCGCCAAAGCAAGTGCCAACTGTCGCGCAATGCTGCGGTAGTGTTGTGCGTGCGTGCTGTTTGGATTGTCTGCCACGGTTGGTTTGCCCGCATCCGCTTGCACGCGAATGTCCATCGCCAAAGGCAGTTGCCCTAACAACGGCACGTCAAAATCCGCACTCATTTTGCTTGCGCCACCGAGTTTACCGCCGCCGAAAATTTCTTCTTCGTGTCCGCAGTTGGAGCAAGTATGCAATGCCATATTCTCGACAATGCCGAGCACGGGTATATGGGTTTTTTCAAACATTGCCAAGCCTTTGCGTGCATCCATCAGTGCCAAGTCTTGCGGCGTGGTGACAATCACCGCGCCTGTGACAGGAATTTTTTGGCTCAATGTCAGTTGGATGTCGCCCGTACCAGGCGGCATATCCACGATGAGGTAATCCAAATCCGTCCATGCGGTTTGGTTGAACAGTTGCTGCAAGGCCTGCGAGACCATCGCGCCACGCCACGCGACAGGGTTGTCATTGTCAATCAGAAAACCAATCGAATTGACTTGCACGCCGTATTGCGTGTGTGGCACCATCAGTTCTTGCGCGTTGAGTTCGGGTTTTCCTGCCAAGTTGAGCAAAGTTGGCATCGAAGGACCATAAATATCTGCATCCAATATCCCTACGCGCGCACCTTCATGTGCCAGTGCCAGCGCGATGTTGACTGCGGTGGTGCTTTTGCCCACGCCGCCTTTGCCCGAAGCAATCGCGATGACGTTTTTGACATTCGGCGCAACGCTCACGCCCGCCTGTGCGATGTGCGCATGAATTTGGGTTTGAATGTCGATGTGCAATGGCACGTTGGTGATCGCTTGCATCCGTGCGCGCAAATCATCATGCGTGCTGGCGCACGCCAAAGGCAAAATCACGTTGATGATGTTGCTCTTGACGCTTTTAATCGCACGCAGTTGTCCCAAAGTCGTCGCCGAGCCGTTCAAAACGGGGATGGTGTTCAATTGTGCGAGTAAATCTGCATCATTCATAATCTTGCCCTATGGTAAAATTCGCCTTTGTTTTGATATTAAAATCAGCAACCGTGGCGGTAAAACGTTAATAGCGCATTCTACCCCGTTCAACGGTTTCATGCACTGAACACAATTTGAGCCCATATGAATTCTCCACGCAAAATTTTAGTTACGTCTGCCCTGCCTTATGCCAATGGACAAATCCACATCGGGCATTTGGTCGAATACATCCAAACCGATATTTGGGTGCGCTTTATGCGCGCGCAAGGACACGAGGTGTACTACGTGGGCGCGGATGACACGCACGGCACGCCCGTGATGCTGCGCGCGGAAAAAGAAGGTTTAACGCCGAAACAGTTGATTGACCGTGTGTGGGCAGAGCACAAACGTGATTTTGATGCGTTTCATATTTCATTTGACAATTATTATTCGACGGATTCGAATGAAAACCGCGAGTTATGCGAAAGCATGTATTTGAATTTGCACAAAAATGGTTTGATTGCCGAGCGCGAGATTGAGCAGTATTACGACCCAGTCAAAGAAATGTTTTTGTCCGACCGTTTCATCAAAGGCGAATGTCCCAAATGCCACGCGCAAGACCAATACGGCGACAACTGTGAGGTCTGCGGTGCGACCTATTCAGCGACTGAATTGATTAAACCGTACTCCACCATCTCGGGCGCAACGCCTGAAATTCGCACCTCGATGCACTACTTCCTCGCGATGTCGGATGCGCGTTGCGAAGCATTTTTGCGCGACTGGGTGCAAGGTTTGGCACAACCCGAGGCGACCAATAAAATGCGCGAATGGCTCGGCGAGGGTGATGAACACAAACTCGCGGACAAAGACATCTCGCGTGACGCGCCGTATTTTGGCTTCGAGATTCCCAACGCGCCGAATAAATATTTTTATGTTTGGTTGGATGCGCCGATTGGTTACTACGCCAGTTTCAAAAACTTGGTTGAAGTCAAGAAAACCACGTTTGACGGCAAAGCCATTCAAACCAATTTTAACGACTGGGTCAAACCCGACTCCAATACCGAACAATACCATTTCATTGGCAAAGACATCCTTGCATTTCACACCCTCACTTGGCCAGCCACGCTGAAGTTTTCAGGTTATCGCACGCCGACCAATGTATTTGCGCATGGCTTTCTCACGGTCGATGGCGCGAAAATGAGCAAATCTCGTGGTACGTTCATCACCGCTGAATCCTACATTCAAACCAAAATGAATCCCGAATGGTTGCGCTATTATTTCGCCGCCAAACTCAATGCGAGCATGGAAGATTTGGATTTGAATTTGGACGACTTTGTCGCGCGGGTGAATTCGGATTTGGTCGGCAAATACGTCAATATTGCCAGTCGCGCATCGGGCTTTTTGTCCAAACGTTTTACGGGCAAAGTCAACGATGTGGCGATGAACGACTCATTGCTGGTGCAATTGCGCGCTGCCCAAAAGACCATCGCCGAATTCTACGAGGCGCGTGAATACGGCAAAGCCATGCGAGAAATCATGGCGCAAACCGATGCGGTCAATGTGTTTATTGACGAAAACAAACCTTGGGAACTGGCTCGCTTAGAAGGCAAAGACGACGAATTGCACCGTGTGTGTAGCATTTGTTTAGAAGCCTTTCGCATTCTCACCAT
>OBMA010001320.1_pt1 | contig 15135 bp, 8 predicted proteins | sample 1539141 | NCBI WGS metagenome assembly OBMA01 (sample SAMEA3991484, study PRJEB22521) | metagenome | biome: anthropogenic terrestrial biome; feature: sewage plant; material: raw primary sludge | place: Sweden | collected 2012-09-26 | reverse complement strand
CAACAGCAACAAAATCATGGAATAACCTCAAAGATAAGCGCCCCATTGCTAAACAATAACAAAAAATTATTAAGCCGACTGAAAAATTCAAGACATATTAGCACTGGTGCCATATTGAATAACACAATCGCGACTATAAGCACAAATCCGAACTTGAATTCTAATGTGATGCAGAACAATAACAATCTGATGTCGGGACACAATCACCTGGACGAGTTGAGCAGTATAAAACAGGAGCCACCGCATCAATTGCAGCAGCAGCAACTACCAATGGATGTACAATCGGTAGATTCGTATACCTCTGACAACCCAGACAGCAATGTTATTGCCAAGTCGCCTGATAAGAGGTCAAGCTTAGTATCCCTATCTAAAGTTTCTCCACATTTACTTTCATCCACATCAAGCAACGGTAACACAATATCGTGTCCCAATGTTGCCACAAATTCGCAGGAATTGGAACCAAACAATGATATTTCAACGAAGAAATCTCTTTCCAATTCTACTTTGAGACATTCCTCCGCTAATAGAAATTCTAATTATGGTGACAACAAAAGGCCTCTTAGAACAACAGTGTCAAAGATATTTGATTCAAACCCTAATGGAGCTCCTTTACGGAGATACTCTGGGGTACCGGATCACGTTAATCTAGAAGATTACATCGAACAGTCGCATAATTATCCAACAATGCAAAATAGTGTGAAAAAGGATGAATTTTATAACAGCAGGAACAATAAGTTTCCCCATGGTTTAAACTTTTATGGTGATAACAATGTTATTGAAGAGGAAAATAATGGTGACTCGTCTAATGTAAATCGACCGCAACACACTAACCTTCAGCATGAGTTTATTCCAGAAGATAACGAAAGTGATGAAAACGATATTCACTCCATGTTTTATTATAATCATAAGAACGATTTAGAAACAAAACCGCTAATATCCGATTATGGTGAAGATGAAGACGTAGATGATTATGATCGCCCAAATGTTACTTTCAACAGTTACTATGGCTCAGCATCCAACACGCACGAACTTCCATTACATGGAAGGATGCCTTCAAGATCAAATAATGATTACTACGATTTTATGGTTGGCAACAATACTGGCAATAACAACCAATTGAATGAATATACCCCCTTAAGAATGAAACGTGGTCAAAGACACCTATCAAGAACAAACAATAGCATAATGAATGGTAGCATCCATATGAATGGTAACGATGACGTTACCCATTCCAATATCAATAATAACGATATTGTTGGTTACTCACCGCACAACTTTTACTCAAGGAAGTCCCCATTTGTGAAAGTAAAGAATTTTCTTTATCTTGCATTTGTTATATCATCACTATTGATGACAGGATTCATTCTGGGATTTTTATTGGCCACTAATAAAGAACTACAAGATGTAGACGTGGTAGTGATGGATAATGTGATTTCAAGTTCGGACGAGTTGATCTTCGACATCACAGTAAGTGCTTTTAATCCAGGATTCTTCAGTATAAGCGTTTCCCAAGTCGATTTGGACATTTTTGCAAAAAGTTCTTACCTGAAGTGTGATTCTAATGGTGACTGTACAGTAATGGAACAGGAACGGAAAATTTTACAAATGACGACAAATCTTTCGTTAGTTGAAGAGAGTGCTAATAATGATATTAATGGTGGGAACATAGAGACGGTATTACTAGGAACCGCTAAAAAACTAGAGACACCATTAAAGTTCCAGGGCGGCGCATTTAATAGGAACTACGATGTGTCAGTCTCGAGTGTCAAGCTTTTAAGTCCTGGGTCTCGTGAAGCCAAGCACGAAAACGACGATGATGACGATGATGATGGCGACGATGGTGACGATGAAAACAATACTAATGAAAGACAATACAAAAGCAAACCAAATGCTAGAGATGACAAAGAAGATGATACTAAAAAATGGAAGCTACTAATCAAGCATGATTACGAATTGATAGTCCGTGGAAGCATGAAGTATGAGGTGCCCTTTTTCAATACGCAAAAATCTACGGCTATTCAAAAGGATTCCATGGTCCATCCTGGTAAGAAGTGAGTGTTGAGAATGTAGCTTTTTCGTCAAAGCTGGGTATTTTTCTTTTTATAGCGCAGGAGCGGAAGGCAATTTCCAAAACAGGAATGTACTTTCCAAAAAAGGAAAATGTAGTTTGTTTTTTGATGTTTTTTTCTCTTTGACTATTTCAAATTTAGAAGTGAAAAAATACAAAAATGTTACATAGGATTCGATACAGTGTAATATATCATTATTATTACTTTTAAATAAAGCGTTTAGTAAACAAGAGTGAGGGTTATGCAACTCGTTTAGTAAACATTCTTTTTTTTTTCTTCATTTAAGTATAAGACAACAATAGTAGCGGAAGCGATAGTAATACATTTGGTAGCGATAAGTGCACATGCAATTTCACTCAGATAAGCAGCATTTGGACAGTAAAACCGACATCGATTTCAAGCCAAACTCACCGCGTTCCTTACAAAATAGGAATACCAAAAATTTATCTTTAGATATAGCAGCACTCCATCCATTAATGGAATTCTCATCGCCAAGCCAAGATGTGCCAGGTTCAGTAAAATTCCCATCGCCGACACCTTTGAATCTATTTATGAAGCCCAAACCTATTGTGTTGGAGAAATGTCCACCAAAAGTAAGTCCAAGGCCAACGCCACCATCGCTGTCGATGAGGCGAAGCGAGGCCTCTATATACACACTACCAACATCTTTGAAGAACCGAACTGTTTCTCCAAGCGTGTATACAAAATCATCCACAGTATCGTCTATCAGTAAGCTGTCATCATCATCACCGTTATCGTCATTTTCAGAAAAACCTCATCTGAATAGAGTCCATTCATTATCCGTGAAAACTAAAGACTTGAAGTTGAAGGGAATTAGAGGACGTTCTCAAACGATCTCAGGGTTAGAGACATCCACGCCAATTTCTAGTACTCGTGAAGGTACTTTAGATAGTACGGATGTCAACAGATTTTCTAACCAAAAGAATATGCAAACAACATTGATTTTCCCGGAGGAGGACTCGGATCTGAATATTGATATGGTGCATGCAGAGATTTATCAACGAACGGTTTATTTAGATGGACCATTGCTGGTACTGCCGCCTAATTTGTATCTATATTCAGAACCCAAACTAGAAGATATATTATCGTTTGATTTAGTCATTAATGTTGCCAAAGAAATACCGAACCTGGAGTTTTTAATACCGCCGGAAATGGCACATAAAATAAAATATTACCATATTGAATGGACACACACATCCAAGATCGTCAAGGACTTATCCCGATTGACACGCATTATACATACCGCTCATTCGCAAGGCAAGAAAATACTCGTACACTGTCAGTGTGGAGTATCAAGATCGGCGTCATTGATTGTGGCGTATATCATGCGATATTATGGCTTGAGTTTAAATGATGCATACAATAAGCTGAAAGGTGTTGCTAAGGATATAAGTCCAAACATGGGTCTCATCTTCCAACTTATGGAATGGGGAACCATGTTGTCCAAGAACTCACCGGGCGAAGAAGGAGAGACTGTTCACATGCCTGAGGAAGATGACATCGGAAACAACGAAGTTTCCTCGACTACGAAGTCCTACTCTTCTGCGTCCTTTAGAAGTTTTCCCATGGTAACGAATCTATCATCGTCGCCGAATGACAGTTCTGTCAATTCTTCGGAAGTAACGCCAAGAACTCCTGCTACGTTGACTGGAGCAAGGACCGCACTGGCCACAGAACGCGGGGAAGATGATGAGCACTGTAAAAGTTTGTCTCAACCCGCAGATTCACTGGAAGCTTCTGTGGACAACGAATCAATATCTACTGCCCCGGAACAGATGATGTTTCTTCCTTAAGGGACAGCATCTCCCAAAAGAATCTTTATGACTATCAGATCTGCAGGCAGACCGCCTCCCTACGCTTCTAAATAGAATGTACTTAGCACTTCTGCCTACATAGTAATTATTCATCATTGTAAGTGTCACATTGCAAAAATCGTCCAATAGACGTTTTCCTCGTTTGTGATTGGCCCTACGTTTTGCGCCGATACAAGCGGCGGCGAAAAGTTAAAAAGAACAATCAATTAAATAAGAACCATCAATCCTCGTATTTTGTCTTCTGTTTGCAAGCAATGCACCAAACACAAGATCAACTAAGAACGCATCTACAATGTTACGTAACACTTTTACTAGAGCTGGTGGACTATCACGTATTACATCCGTAAGATTCGCTCAAACACATGCTCTTTCCAACGCTGCTGTAATGGATCTGCAATCCAGATGGGAGAACATGCCCTCCACTGAGCAGCAGGATATTGTCAGTAAGTTGAGTGAACGTCAAAAATTACCATGGGCACAGCTTACTGAGCCTGAAAAGCAAGCTGTGTGGTACATTTCTTACGGAGAATGGGGCCCAAGAAGACCTGTATTGAATAAGGGTGATTCCAGTTTTATTGCCAAAGGTGTTGCTGCAGGCCTACTATTTTCAGTGGGACTTTTTGCTGTCGTCAGGATGGCGGGTGGCCAAGACGCAAAGACCATGAATAAGGAGTGGCAGCTAAAGAGTGACGAATATTTGAAGTCGAAGAATGCTAATCCTTGGGGTGGTTATTCTCAGGTCCAATCTAAATGAACAGGCCAGAAATTTTGAAAGGAAATCAATAGGGGTTAACGATTGTCATGGTTTTTTCAGCTAGTCTGTGACCTGTACGAAAGTGAATATCTTATTACATTATAAGTGTATCCATGGGCATCCGCCCAATACAATGCCAACATATCAAACATAAAATTGGCTGATTGCCACTCTCACATTTTTTCTTTATTTATTTACTCAAATTTTGTAATTTTTTGTTAGACATATAATTTTATATCATTATTCTTATTATTCTTATATTTAAGGGAACCCCCCTGGAATGAAATAAGCTAATATAGTATGAGGGAATCCTGTATAAATGGGTTTACCTTGTTATTCTATGCCTCCCTTTCAAAGACGTATTTCTTAAAAACTTCTCCATTTGGTTGAATACTATGAAAAAAAAAAAATCAACTAGAATAGATATGGAAGATAAAAATGTGTAACAAAAAAGAAGAAAAGCGCTGGAGGTATGACAATAGCGCCAATGGCAAACGATTTAGAAGATTTTGAGTCTCTGCTGGAGCCTGATTTTGATGCTAAACAATTTGGTAATGACTTACTGAAGGCTACTAATAACAATGACACAACCATTTTAGACCTAAACACGCCTCTTAAAAAGCTAAACTATGATCTACATGAGATTGACTCTAGAATAGACCAATTGATGAATAGCAACCCATTGGAGATAATAGAGTTAATTTACAAAAATGAACACGTCAATTCAACCATAGTTGGTGAGTTGAAACCAAGTTTGGGATATATGAATATGTCGTACGATAGACTAAAGAATCAAGTTCTAGATCCTTATGAAAGAGCGAGGAAAGTCCAACTAGCGTTGAGTAAAGTTTACCAAACATCTTTTCTCTTGCGCGGAGCATTGCTTTATATTCATTTATCAAACAAATTAAACGCACTGTCTAAAACAGCCCAACTAAGCACATCAACAGCTATTAATTTAGCCTCCTTACACTACCAACTTGAAATTACTTTGGAAGAAAATAAAAATCTAAAATCCTTGCGGAAAATTAAACAATTAGATCAGGACATTGTTTCCCCCAACAAAAGAGAGTTAATAACATTTTTGTCTTTACAGATGTGTAAAGAGTGCTTGAACTCTATTAAAATCAAATCGAACAAAGAAATAATATCTCAGCTGGCCTACTCCTTATATCTACTTTCATCTCAAGAATTCGAGTCTGCAATAAACAAGATTGTACTATCTAATGTTACAATGAGCTCACAAATCCTATCAAAAATTTTAAATTCTATCAGGATGTTTCCTGATGCGTTCAATGAAGTTGTTGAAAAAGGTTATAACATCTACATTTTAGAAACACTACTACGGAACATCAAAACGGATAATGTTACGAATTCCTCGAGATCTATTGCTGCTAATAAATCACGCCTTGGCAATCTTTTATCAGAATATACCTCAATGAAGAGTAAAGCAGGTTCTGGTACACCGAGAGATCTGTTTTGGAGCAAAGTTTCATCTGCCTTCAAAAAGGACTTTGATATATCTGTTAATAGAGGAGGCCCTGTGGGCAAGTCGCTGTTAAAAAATAAAGATTTTATTATAAACACTATGAAGCAAAGTATGAAAAAATCTTCTGATAATAGTGATTACCAAAGCTACTTGGATGTAATGCTAAACTCAGTATCTATTTCTCTAAATAAGTGAGACAGTTTACATAAAATTAAGAATGTTGATGAAATAGGATGAATCTAAAGCAATTTTCAATAGCATGTGCATATGTTTAATAAAAATTACATGAAATGTAATATTTGTTTATATTATTAAAGATTATACTAGTAATAGTTATTATGAGAAATCCAATATCGGTTAGTTTATATGAAGTATTAATATGTATATATATACATTTACGTGGTCATTCTGTCCTAAACTTAGGGGTACTGCCAGCTTTTGCCAGTGGGTTCAAAGGTACCTTTTTTTTGTTTTTCTTTCCACCACGCTTATGAAACTTTTTCTTCAACTGTTTCTTTATCTCACGAGCTTTGGCATCACGCTCCTTGGTTCTTTCAAGTGCCAGTTTTTTGGCTGCACGTTGCTTTTGACCAGGTCTCCTCTTTTTAATCTTCAATTCCTTCTGCTGCTCTAACTCTATTCTCGCATTGTGCTTATACAGATCTATTATTCGACCCTGGCAATATGGCCATTTATCACGAATACGTAGATCATCCTCCAGAATTTTTGTACTTTCTTGTATTATCACATCATAGTCGATAGAGCTCTGTTGGAATTGCAGCTTTTGGTCTGCAGAATAGCTTGCAAAGTAGTAGTCTTTGGGCCTTTCTTGGTTGATTATTTCTTCTTCAGGTTCCTTCAATGAAATTTTCATCAAACTTACTTCAGTCTGTGGCGTATCCTTCTCTTGAGTTGATGAACCTTGTTCTTCTTGAGCTGGGCTAGTCGATGCTTCAACCACACCAAACGAAAATAACGGGAACTCGAATTCTTCTTGTTTTTCTTCCTTTTGTTCATGTGCGCTGTTATTACTTTCTTTGAGATCTAATGATGAGTCGGTTCTTTCAACTTCAACGAATTCAAATTCTGTTGGCGGTACTAATACCTCTACATGCTCACTATTATTTTTACTACTACTATTGGAATCATAATCTTCTCCTAATCCCTCTCCTTCATTATAAAGATCTTTTCTTGATACTCTGCAAAATAATTAGAATATTAAACGATTCGTTGAAAAGTTAGTAAAAAAATGAAATTAGAGGCAAACTTGTATTTTATGTCAAAGCATACATCTTAAATTCAGACATTTTTATACTGAATTTCAATGTTTTTCTTTTTTTTTCATTAGAGGAGATTTTTCCATTGCTGTTTAAATGAAACTGGTCGTATTTTAAGTACTTCAAATTTTTCTTTTTCGTACTGATCCGATGACTTGAAAATACTTATTTTTTATGTAGGAACAGAATGGCATTTTTGAAGTACATAACTCTCACACGCAAAGGCCAAAATCTTTCACGATTTACTTTTATTTCTATCTGTATTGTATATCAAAATCTATACATGATGATCGGTTAATAAAGATAAAGATTAAAGAAAGACTGATTGTTATCTGTTGATACTAGTCTTCATACTCTGTAAGTATTCTCTATAACTAGCACAATTTAAAACTTTGTCTTCGACAAGAGTACTTAATACCCATAGCCTTAAAGAAGCCATATCTTTTTCGGAGTTTAGGTTGGCGGGCTCGTTAATAGATGGTCCTCTTATTATGTATAATGATTGAAATGTGATTGTATCATTGTTTTCTCTAATTCTACCGATTATCCTCCTTAGTCTTTCATTGAAAGGCGAATCGTTCAAAAGAGGCAGTTCACTTTTCCCCACAGGAATTTGAGATATGGTGTCAGTATTGAATACATCTATTAGTAACTCAGGAACAGCATCTCCGCCAACCCATAAAAATAATTCTGCGGAATTGTCAATTAAATACAGGCCATATCTTTCGAAAAGAGATATAGTGGCATTTATAGGTTCAGGAAGAACCGTTTTTCCTTCAAAGTCAGGTAGACCGACTTCGTCGGGCATGTCGTGCAGGGAGTAAACTGTAGGGTAAATGCTCTTTATCAAATAATGAAGAGGCTCCGTTTCCAATCTATTCAACGCACTTGCACGGTAATCGCTTGGAACAACGCCCGGTCTGAGGGCTATATGTTTACTTAGTCCATTCATTAATAGAGGTAACATTCTCAAATTTGCGCATAGGTTAAGTGAGGTTACTGAATTTATATTAGACATCGAAATTTCTTTTTTGTAGGCATTTAAAATATCTTCGAGCGATTTTGTGATAAAATCCCTCGCAGAGTACATGCTTGAATTCAAAGCCTTAGTCACCGCGTTTTGTGTCATGAAATCAGTAATGGCTAGTTGATCTGCGGATGCAAACACTTCCCTAGCTGATTCGGACGTTGGTAGAGCTAACGTCATGACTCTAATTCTACGTTCACCAGTGTTTAGAGTCAACAATGTTGACACTTGCAAGTAGCAATATTCTGCCATTAATGAGTCTTCGATGGATATCCCGAAAAGATAAGACTGATCTCTAGGCATTGTGGAAAAAGCGCATAAATCAGAGGATCTGTTAAAAAAATGGCCAAAAAACGATGTGGCCCTCAAGCCAGTAGAACAACGAACTCTCATAACAGCTTCCATTGAAATATCCATGGATAAATGCCTTGATAATTCCCTAGTAAACTTAGTAACATCGTTCAAACTGGTGGCATTAAAACCAGGATAAAAATGTGTTTGACCACCAGAAAAACGGCCCAGGTGAGATAGAGTGGCAACGTCCATGTAGTCCTCTGATGCCAGAAACATGTCCACTGTTATTTGTAGTTTATTACACTCAATTGTGAATGTTTTATAAAAGGAATCTTTACACGACAGTAGCTGAGAGCTTTCTTTTGGTGTGTTTAATATGCCCTGTTCACTTCTTTTTTTCAATTTCCCGATGCCAGTATTTGGTAAAGTTGATGAAATGACTTCAACTTTGCCTCCAGTGCTTTTTATCAAATTTGACGCAGCTTTTAGGGCAGGTCCAAGTGCAAACTTGCTACTGTGTGTGTCTTGAAAAATTTCAGGTATCTTTTTCAACAATGTTTCCAGATTATTTTTACAATATTTTAGTGGAACTACTAATTCATCACTCGGCATTGGTAAAAATGGTTCATCCAAATCGCCAATATCAAACATTTGAATTGTTTCTGAATCATCAACGTCTTCCTCTTCCTCGTCTTCATCTTCTTCTTCACCATCTGATTCTTCATCATCCTCATCCGATACTTCATAATCATCATCCAAAGGAACGTAAAAATAATGAAGGCTATGATCAACACATATAATAGCAATTCTGGTCCTTCCATCATGATTTGGTAGAAATTCTATGTTTTCTAAAATGGTTCTGGCAGAAGTAGCCAATAAACCATTTTTGACAGCGTTTTGAGAAACATCTAAAAGAAATACATAAACAGATGGTGGGGGTTCCCTAACAGAATATTCTACGGGAGCCAAGTAATCCACGACAGAGTTTTTAATTTCGTTTCTTTCATATCTGTTGATTGGAGCGCCTTGTAAGTTCTGATCAAACCCAAATGGGACATCATTTTTGAAACGGCATATATTACATTGCCATTTTCTCCCTTGGTTAATGAAAACGACAAAAGGGTTCATATATGAACGACAACGGCGACAGCGGACAATGACTCCGTCAGTATTTAGCGGTACTTGGTTGTCTGAATCTTGCAAATGCAAATATGGTCTAATAACAATGGCAAATGGTAACTTCGTTTTCTTCAGCAGAGAGTTTGTTTTTGGCACCGCGTTCAAAGTAGATCTGACGTACTGGTATGGAACATTTGAATATTCGGATGGAGTCACAATGTTATCCTGAGAAATGGTGATTGGAGGAGGTGGTAAAGACAGGTCACGGATTGGCGGAGGTAATTCTGTAAACAAATCCACAGGGTATAGTTGATTGACCACTTTCCCAGAACCAGGAAACTGTTGATTTTGAGCTAGCTGTGTAAATGAGTTAGCCCTATTGTTCAATTGTAGGTTGCCCATTGCATAAGCTGTTTGGTCGATTTGTTGTTGAGACTGCTGTTGCTCTGCAACTATTGGCATACTTGCAATGTATGGCACCTGAGCTTGAGGGTACACCCTCTTCTTATGATGAGACATTATTCACTGCAGCTGTCGATCATTAATGGAAGAAGGTTCATCAACCAAGCACACTGCAAATGAAGGGTTAGATGAAGAGTTCGACGAAGACCCTTTTAACTGACGTATCATTCATCGTTGTCATCGCTACATCTATGTCCTTCGGGTAAGCTAAACAAAAAGTGAAAAGTTCAATAAATAATAAGATTGAGAGGTAAGTGAAGTGAAGATAGATGTTAGTATCCAAGTGTGACCAACATGTTCAGGTGATTGCAGGCGAAAATGGGCAGTGCTTGGACAAACTACAATTTTGAAGAGGTTAAGTCTCATTTTGGGTTCAAAAAATATGTTGTATCATCTTTAGTACTAGTGTATGGACTAATTAAGGTTCTCACGTGGATCTTCCGTCAATGGGTGTATTCCAGCTTGAATCCGTTCTCCAAAAAATCTTCATTACTGAACAGAGCAGTTGCCTCCTGTGGTGAGAAGAATGTGAAAGTTTTTGGGTTTTTTCATCCGTATTGTAATGCTGGTGGTGGTGGGGAAAAAGTGCTCTGGAAAGCTGTAGATATCACTTTGAGAAAAGATGCTAAGAACGTTATTGTCATTTATTCAGGGGATTTTGTGAATGGAGAGAATATTACTCCGGAGAATATTCTAAATAATGTGAAAGCGAAGTTCGATTACGACTTGGATTCGGATAGAATATTTTTCATTTCATTGAAGCTAAGATACTTGGTGGATTCTTCAACATGGAAGCATTTCACGTTGATTGGACAAGCAATTGGATCAATGATTCTCGCATTTGAATCCATTATTCAGTGTCCACCTGATATATGGATTGATACAATGGGGTACCCTTTCAGCTATCCTATTATTGCTAGGTTTTTGAGGAGAATTCCTATCGTCACATATACGCATTATCCGATAATGTCAAAAGACATGTTAAATAAGCTGTTCAAAATGCCCAAGAAGGGTATCAAAGTTTACGGTAAAATATTATACTGGAAAGTTTTTATGTTAATTTATCAATCCATTGGTTCTAAAATTGATATTGTAATCACAAACTCAACATGGACAAATAACCACATAAAGCAAATTTGGCAATCCAATACGTGTAAAATTATATATCCTCCATGCTCTACTGAGAAATTAGTAGATTGGAAGCAAAAGTTTGGTACTGCAAAGGGTGAGAGATTAAATCAAGCAATTGTGTTGGCACAATTTCGTCCTGAGAAACGTCATAAGTTAATCATTGAGTCCTTTGCAACTTTCTTGAAAAATTTACCGGATTCTGTATCGCCAATTAAATTGATAATGGCGGGGTCCACTAGATCCAAGCAAGATGAAAATTATGTTAAAAGTTTACAAGACTGGTCAGAAAATGTATTAAAAATTCCTAAACATTTGATATCATTCGAAAAAAATCTGCCCTTCGATAAGATTGAAATATTACTAAACAAATCTACTTTCGGTGTTAATGCCATGTGGAATGAGCACTTTGGAATTGCAGTTGTAGAGTATATGGCTTCCGGTTTGATCCCCATAGTTCATGCCTCGGCGGGCCCATTGTTAGATATAGTTACTCCATGGGATGCCAACGGGAATATCGGAAAAGCTCCACCACAATGGGAGTTACAAAAGAAATATTTTGCAAAACTCGAAGATGATGGTGAAACTACTGGATTTTTCTTTAAAGAGCCGAGTGATCCTGATTATAACACAACCAAAGATCCTCTGAGATACCCTAATTTGTCCGACCTTTTCTTACAAATTACGAAACTGGACTATGACTGCCTAAGGGTGATGGGCGCAAGAAACCAGCAGTATTCATTGTATAAATTCTCTGATTTGAAGTTTGATAAAGATTGGGAAAACTTTGTACTGAATCCTATTTGTAAATTATTAGAAGAGGAGGAAAGGGGCTGATGTTTTTTGAAAATAGAAGCCTTGTTTATGAGAAAACTTATACATAATATTACATACAAACTAGAGCATTACTATATAATTAATTTACTTGTCACAGCTGATTGCTTTTTCTAGGGGAATCTACATTTTCAATGTAAAATTCAGGAACCCTATTCTGAATTTGTGAATCATTCGTTTCCGGTATCGATGACGTGGTGTTAGTGATTGTCAAATTGTCTAATTTTGGAATGGAATTCAAGGGAAAATTGCTACTACTCACATCATCGTATCTCGTATGTTGCTCATTAGTTACCTGGGGGGTCACGCTCTCCGTGGTGTTTTCATTACTCTTGGCTTTTTCTTTAGACAGTTTGGCAACTTTACTTACAAATTTGCATTTGTCGTCATAGTTGGGCAAACTTGATAAGGCTTTGATATTTCCAAACCATTCTATCATATCGTCATAAGAGTCTACTTTGAATACCCAGTTGTGACCCCTATGTATTAGTCCGTTAGAATTCGTACGCAATATAAACTTGTTCTTGCCCTGCTCTGAGTTGGATTTCGTCTTTTTGGAATGCTCAGTGACAGTACATTCCACTAATGGTATTGACATTAACGGTGTGGAAAATTTATGCTTATCTGGTGTCTTAAATTCATGTAAAAAGCTTGGAGTGAGGACATAAAACCCACGTGAGTATGACTTTAAAAATTTTGATCTTTTCTCCAGAAACCCAGATTTAACTTCAAAAGTAAAAGGATCGTTTTGATTGCTATACGAGATCTCTTTGAACCTCCTCATGGGTAAATTTGGAGGCACAAAATTGGAAATATTCCTTAGAATGAAACTATCCCATTCAAGATTCGTGTTTTTGTTCAGTATCGTGGAATCTAATTTAGAGATAACTGAGTCAAATACAACTTGGGCTTCTTTGCCAAGAATTCTAGCGTAGCTGGTCAATCCGTTCTGTATTTCCATTACAATAACACTTTCTAACTGGGCCCCTGAATTTTGCAAGTTATCGAATGCCTCGTGCAAGTAATTTTCTTCCACCAACTGTCTTTTGATTTGCTTTTCCAATTGCAATTTTATCAAAAATGGGTCACTCTTTGGTGTACCTAATTTACATTCTTTTAATGATTCATTAAAAAGCTTCATCAAGTGTTTAGTTTGCTGAAGCTCTTTATTACAGGAATTTTTAAAATCAGATTGCAAAGCCTTAATTTCTTTAATCTTGACTAGTAAATCTCTTCTCAGATCCTCTAGCCTGGGTATAATTTCACTGGTCAACTCCTTGGAACTTTTCGATGCCAAAGAGGCCAGATTATCATGATACTTGGTCAGCATCGTGGGCAAATCTTGAACGGACCCACTTCCTAAGGGCAGAAAAAATTTCTGCATGGACTTGTCTTCATTAGAGACCGGTTGATATTGGTTTTCAATGCTGAAAAAGGGGAACTGCACAGCATGGGACAACCTCAGTTGCTGTCTAACTATTTCGTCCTGTATTGAGGCGGTCTCAGAGAGATATACCAAGATGGCACGAATAACATTTCTCCAGGCAGAAAACCTAGCAGACAAGACATCAGTGGGCTGCGCAGAAGTGGGTATCAGTATCGCCAGAGGGGACCTAGGATCGTTTTGGTTAGAATCATACTGCTTCTGGTGGCTATGTAAAGACATTTTTGGCAGCGTTAGCATGGAAGGGTCGGTGAAGGAACCAACATTATTGATATTGTTATTATTAATATTATTATTTTGAGATGATGGAATATTATTAGAGTTCAAAGAGTGCGTCGTATTGGTGCCAGCCGCAGCATCGACCATCGAATTTTGCCGATCGTGATCATATACGTTCAACTGAGCCGGGATAGTGGGATCGGAAGTCACAGCGTCGATAGGGTAAGGTATAGGATTGCGTTGCGCAAGCGACGAGGGTAGTGACAAGGGCATGTTCTGGCCTTTTTGTTGCTGCTGTTGATAGGCGGGATTAAAATGTTCTGACCTCATTCTGCCTTCCAGTTGTTGATATTGACTTCTGAGGTCAAGAGAGGCTCTTGCACTGTTCCGTTGGTAAGACATGGTGCAATGGACGGCTGGGTAAAGCGTATAACGCTCTCCTAAACCTTTGCTTGCGCGGTCATCTTCTCATGTAGTAGGTTGCATCGCCTTTTGATTAAAGAATGCGGCATGACCCGGAAAAAAGAGGCAGGTATTGGCTAATGACTACTACCATTATGAGTTTTTACCAGTATCAGCGCCATCATTAGGAGGATATATTAGCATTGGTGGACGTAAGAGCTCCTAAATATACAAGCATCGCCGTGATGTGTTATATATTGCAGCTTTATCTTGCTGGAGTGTCTACCGTATTTACTTCTACTTTTGGCATTTTTTTCGCCAATGCTGGCTCGAACAAGAAACTGCCTGCCATTTGAATTATTCATATATAAATACACTAATCATACGTGAGCATAGTGTGACAATTTCGGCGCAAGATATTAATGGAGCACGTATCAAAGAGGTCAATTGGGCAATTCTTTAAGAGGAAAACTTCAACTGTAGATGGAAGCAAATCACAGAAATGCGGAACCACTAACCAACTGCGGAAGCTGCTGCATAAAAGAAGGGTACAGAAGCAGGTAGTGCCGGTTGAATCCCAGTACAGAATTCCGGGTGATTTTAGGGATAATCAAAGCGTGAGAGTCAAAAACTCTATGTACAACAGCTCACCGTCAGTAACGCCATCTACGCATCATATCAATGAAAGATATGTTCGCTATGACATCAACACAAGGCCTTTGGTTGTTGTGCTCGCGATCTCAATCGTATTTTTTGGCTGTCTGCTGGTCCTCAAGGACATC
>OBMA010001319.1_pt1 | contig 15161 bp, 13 predicted proteins | sample 1539141 | NCBI WGS metagenome assembly OBMA01 (sample SAMEA3991484, study PRJEB22521) | metagenome | biome: anthropogenic terrestrial biome; feature: sewage plant; material: raw primary sludge | place: Sweden | collected 2012-09-26 | reverse complement strand
CATACATGGTATAACACCAAGGATAAAAGGGAATAAAGCGAGAAATGTCATATATGGAGAAGAAACACCATGTGCAAAAAAGTGATATATAAAAGGAATTATAATACAAAGTATTGTTATGGCTGAATATATAAATACTGCTTTTTTTGTTGAACGCTGATCTACATATGTCATATTTACACCTCCCTTATTCACCGATATAAACAATATCACTTACGGAACGTTCACTTATATTGTTGCCATTTGTTGTTGGTTTGTTAATTACGTTTCCGTTAAAATACATTGTTGAAGAACCGCCTCCGTCAAGGTTATATGCAGTGGTACATCCAAGGTTCTTCATGAGAGTTGCAAGCTGATAAAGAGAAAGGCCTGCGCTTTCGGAAGTTCTTCCGTCTGAAACAACAAAACAATAATGAAGTGCAGAATAATATCCAATTGCAGTTCTTGGATTACTTGTCATAGACTGATCAACTTCAGAGTTTTCATCAACGGCAATTTCTCCATTTGAAATAAGTCCCGGACCGAAAGAATAAACCTGAACGGCACCCTTCTTTACAAGCTCAGAAGCGGAAATGTCGCCTTCTTTGATTATGCCCATGGTTCCATCAGAATATACGACAAGGTCTTCGGTGTCATCAGAACTTTTTGTATCACGATACAGATATCCGTTTCTCACAACATAACCTGTATCACGAAAACCGTAGAAGTCACCATTTATTGCAAGAATTGCATTTACCTCTTTGGCAATTTCAGATGTTTTTTCTGTGATATTCCTTCCGAGAGTTCCATTAGCAACACCGGACTGCAGCAGAGAAGCATCTGTAATCTGTACGTCAGCAATATAAACTTCCGTGTCATCCGTAGATTTTTTTGTTATGGTTATAGTAACATCATCAGATTTATAGATCCATCCATCGTCAGTTTCTGTAACATTTCCAGAAGAAGATGATGTTGAATTTGAAGCTGATTTGGAATCGGATGTTGAGGTAGAAGAAGATACTGATGAAGCAGAAGTTGTATTTGTCTTGCTTGACGATACTGTGCTGCCTGTTGAATTGTACCATGTTGCACCACCTGATGCACTTTTACTAGAGGAAGCATTGTTTTCAGAAGATGAAAGTGCTTCTGAGTCAGTTCCGGATGAAGTGCCGGATGCAACAGATGAAGAAGTAACTGAAGAAAGCTTTATTGTTGCATGAGGTATCACAAAAACATCAAGTACAGTGAAAATGGTATATGATGTCAGAAGTATGCTGTAAATAACGGGCCATCTATAATTATGTTTTTTCATTGAATCACCTCCCTGCGATTTTTTGTGGCAGAATTAAAAACAATATTTTTTTGAATTATGAAACTGGCGAAAAATAAAGAAGTATCCACTATCAGTTTAGCTATAATAGCCTGCATATGAAGATAAGTGAGTATAGATACAAATGCGGCACTTAAAAACATTTGAATGATAAATAAAATTCCATATTTAAGGATTTCATTTCCAGTTTTTCCATCTGAATGAAAACTCCAATATTTATTAAGAAAGAAATTCGTGCACCCGGAGAAAATACGTGCGGCAACAGTTGCAGCTGTGATTGCTGCAGTCGTTGCAATGACACCGTGATTTTTGAAAATTCCGAAAAAGATAATAAAAAATATATAATCAACTAAAGCTCCTATAAGTGAGGCTCCGGCAAAACGAATAGGTCTTTTGAAAATACGTATTGCATCTTTGAAAGGTCTGAAGTGAGACCCTTTATTGTTATTTTCATATATGGTTTTAATCGGCACCATTTTTAGAGGTGCTATCTTTACCGAATCTTCCAGAAAAAGCATTTCAAATTCATATCTTGTTCCTTCTTCTAAGAGAGCAAGGTCAAAAAGATTTACAGGAATACCACGAAGACCTGTCTGAGTATCCGGACAAGTTACACCTGTAGAAAATTTGAAATATGCACTTGAAATCCTATTCCCGTTTCTGCTTTTAAATGGAACGTCTTTTCCGGTAAAATCGCGAATACCAAGAATGAGGGAGTGTGGAGACATGACCATAGCTTGACTTATCTTGACTGCATCATAAGCTGTGTGCTGTCCGTCGCAGTCCATGGTGATCACACCTGTTTCGCAAGGAAAAAGTTCCAGAGATTTAGATATGCCTGTCTTTATTGCAGAACCTTTTCCAAGATTATGAGTATGGGTTGCAATCATGCACCCTAAAATTTTTGCTTTTTCGAAAATCGGCAGAAAGGAGCTGCTGCTTCCGTCGTCAATTATTATAATGTGCTGAAAATCCTGATTTAAAAGCTCTTTGATCAGGGAAAGCATTTTTATATCCGGATTTAATGCAGGGATGAGAATAGTTTCATTTCGCATTGAAATCAGCTCCTTTCTTGGGATTTTCTTAGAGGTTTTTGATGAATATGTATGGAGTATAAAGTTATTAGCTGAAATGAACCTTAAATATAAAAAAATTTATAAAAATAAAATTCATGGAAATTAGGAATTATTTACAGGGTGTCAGTTGCAAAAAGTGTGCTATGATATAAAATAGCGTTTGTGAAATGCATATTATAAGTTTGGAGATTTCTGATATGGAAGAAAAAAATAAGAAAAAAATTGAGCATGTGACAAACTGTGACACATGCGCATATTATGTCTATGACGATGAGTATGATGGGTATATTTGTGATATAGATATGGATGAGGATGATTATGCAAGATTCATGGAGCATAGAACAACATCATGTCCATATTATACAAATGGTGATGAATATCTGGTTGTAAAACATCAAATTTAAGGAGTTTTTATGGAAAAAGATGAGCTGGTAATCGGAGGAGTGCATTTTTCATCACGATTTATTCTGGGAACAGGAAAGACATCAAGATACACCAGAGAATTGATTGAATCAGCAGTGAGAGATGCCGGAACGGAAATGATATCTGTTGCAATAAACAAACTGGATGATGAAGACTCAGGACTCAAGATGATTCCTGAAAATGTTCGGGTTCTTCCAAATACACTTGGAGCACATACGGCAGAAGAAGCAATTGAAATGGCGCATTTTTCGAGAAAACGCGGACTTGGAGATTTTATAAAAATAGAGATATTACATGATGACAGTTTTTTACTGCCCGATAATGAAGAAACATGTGAAGCAACAAAAATACTTGCTAAAGAAGGATTTCTGGCAATGCCTTATTTTTATCCTGATTTGATATCAGCTGCTGAACTTGAAAAAGCAGGAGCAGCTGCAATAATGCCACTTGCTTCTCCGAGCGGTTCAAATAAGGGACTTCAGACAAGAGATTTTATTGCAGATATGATTGGAAAAGTTAATATTCCTATAATAGTCGACGCAGGAATCGGAAGACCCTCTCAGGCTTGTGAAGCGATGGAAATAGGGTGTGATGCAATTATGGCAAATACAGCACTTGCAACAGCAGATAACCTTCCACTTATGGCACGTGCATTTAAAAATGCAATAGATGCAGGACATCTTGCTTATCTTTCAAGAGATACAAAAACAGATTCATAGATTAAATACACCGAAAGTAATATTTATGCTGATTTGAAATGATATTAAAGTTTATAACAAAATATTAGTCAAAAAAATCACAATTAAAAAAAGTATGATAGAATATTACAGTAAAACCAAAAAATATGATGAATAATCATGAAAAACCTATTATATAAAAATCTGAATAAAAAGTAAGGGAGAAAAAATAGACAATGAAGATTGGACGTAATGATCCATGCTGGTGTGGCAGTAATAAAAAATATAAAGTATGTCATGAAGCATTTGACAGGAAAATTGAAGAATATAAAAATGCAGGGCATATGGTTCCTACACATAATATGATAAAGACAGCTGAACAGATTGAAAAGATCAAGGAAAGCTGTAAAGTGAATATAGCAGTTCTTGATGAAGTTCAGGATAAGATATGTGCGGGGATGAGTACAGCGGAAATTGATAAAATTGTTTATGATACAACTGTCAAATACCATGCAATCCCTGCTCCGCTTAATTATGAGGGATTTCCCAAGAGTGTATGCACATCAATAAATGATGCTGTCTGTCATGGAATACCATCTGAAGATGAAATCCTTCAGAATGGAGACATAATAAATGTTGACTGCTCAACAATTTTAGATGGATATTTTTCAGATTCTTCCAGAATGTTCTGTATTGGAAATGTTTCACCGGAGGATAAAAAACTGGTTGATACAGTTTATGAGTGTATAAAACTTGGACTCGAACAGGTTAAACCATGGAATTTCCTTGGAGATATGGGGCAGGCAGTTAATGATCATGCCAAGGAAAATGGTTATTCTGTTGTAAGGGAAATCGGAGGACATGGTGTTGGTATAGAATTTCATGAGGAACCATGGGTTAGCTACGTAACAAAGAAAGGAACAGATATTCTGCTTGTTCCAGGTATGATGTTTACAATCGAGCCTATGATAAATGCTGGTGCACCAGATGTATTTGTAGATGAAGATAATGACTGGACTGTTTATACAGAGGATGGTTCGAAATCAGCGCAGGCAGAGATTCAGGTACTTGTTACAGAAGATGGAAATGAAGTTGTTTCTTATTAAAAGTGAGTTATGATATAAAAGCAGAAAGCAACGGAAAACATTTTACGATATGATACCGTTAATAAAACAGTAAAAACCCGTTTATATGATAATATGTATGAGTATTATCATATAAACGGGTTTTGTGGGATAAACTGATAAATCAATAATTTAAAAGATTATATCAAAATTTTTTTGCAAGCTGTCCCGCAAGACAACATAAAAACCGTTTATTTTGAAATTAGTGTTGCGGTAGGCGCATTTAATTCTATATCCATATTTGAAAGTACAATATCCATATTATTTACAATATCATTATCAATCTCGCCTTTCATAGCGGATTCACGCATTATTGAAATTGCTTTTGCGTGAGAGAAGCCATCTTTATAAGCACGTTTCTCAGTCAGAGCCTGATAAATGTCACAGCATGTCATAAGTCTTTCTTCCATTGATAGCTTATCCGCAGTAAGCCCAAAAGGATATCCGGCACCATTAAGTTTTTCATGATGATGAGAAGCCCATGAAACAATATCGTTCATATTTTTACTTGCAATGCTGCTGAGAATTTCATAAGTATAATAAGCATGAGCCTTCATTTTTAAGAATTCTGCATCGGAAAGTTTTGATGGTTTCTGAAGAATTTCATTGCTTATCATTAACTTACCTATGTCATGAAGAGCACCCGCAAGATAATATCTGGTTATTTTGTCATCTGAAAATTTATAATGCTTTGCCATGATTTCAGCGTTTTCAGCAACACCTATTGAATGTCTGCATGTATAATGCTGTTTGAAATCTACAATTCTTGCAAAGAGTGTAGCCATGTTACGAACTTCCTGAAAGCTGTACTCATCATTAAAATGCCGGGTAGCTTTTGCAAGATGACTGTCAAGATGCTGAAGAGATAAATGCATTAAGTCTTTTAATTTGAAACATTTTGTAAAAGTATCTGAAATATCTGCAGAAAATAAAGAACCTCTGTTAGACTTTACGAAGTAGATAATGTCAGCGTAAGTTTCTCTCGACATTATGCTGAGGTCAAAATTTTCGTCAATAAGTTCACCAAGGTGAATGAGCTGTGACTTTATAGGAGTGCGGTCGAAAGTCCGCTGAAAAGGACCAGATCCGTCAGCATTTTCGAGGTGAAGAAGTAAAACATCACGATTATTGGTTCGGAAAGGAACAAATTTTGTATTATTCTGTCCTATTATACATCTGCGGACATCATAATCATTTTTTGTATACTTACGGCCATTATTATATTTTTTATATTCAAGTTCTTCCTGATTAACTTCTGTAAGAGAATTGTCATGAAGAATGGAAAATGATGCAAGATCAGTGAGATCATTGTCTGATAAACCCAATGCTTTTCCGGTCATGATTGAAATTGCAGCAATTCGTTTACAATGTCCTGGTCGTATTCCGCCAAGGAGCTCATTCTCTGCGGCATCAAGACCTGCAGAGGCAGCATAGAGAATTTCATTCAGATTAATTTTCAAAGTTTCTCCCTCACAAAATAAGACAATTTTGGACAACATTAATTTGCAGAAAATATATAAATATAATACCTCAAATTATAATTACTGTAAATAATTGTGTAAGTGCGTTGGGTATAGGTAATCTAAAATATGCATTTTACAATGAGTACGAGTATCACATATTATCACATAAAAAAATAAAATGCAGATAATTTATTTTTGAAAAATATAATGTATAAATTATTAAACCTATTTCATAAATATTGTAAGTATAAAAGATGCAATCGATACAAGATAAAACAAAAACATTCCGGGAGCGAGGAAAATAGTTTTGAATCTGCTGCCGTATGGAACAGACCATTGAACCTCTTCAACTTTAAATGCTTTTATATTTATACAAAACATGATTATCCCGGTAAAAATCATTAAGATTATGAAAAGACCAAATATATAGGTTGAATTATTGCCGCCGTTTATTTTTTGAAGCAGGATCGGGAAAAATGATCCGAAGAAATTTATTGTCATGTGGATAAAGATGGTATAGCGAATACGACCTGTATTAAGATAGATACTTCCTAAAATCAATCCTAAAAGTACAGCATAAAAAAATTGATAAACATTTTCATGAAAAAGACCGAACATAACAGCGGATAGTGCAAGACCGACATGAGCACTTATTGGTCTGAGGCGGTCTAAAAGAAATTTCCTGAATAATAACTCTTCAAAAATCGGACCAACTATAACAACAATAAGAAGAACCAGGAATAAATTTGACTTCATTATAATGTCACTTGTGCTATTTGTGATATTTACATTTGGAATAAGATTTAAAAGTGATCCTGCTCCTAAACCTATGAAGGCACCAATGTACATGGCAGCAAAAGAAATTGGTATAAGCATGAAAAACCAACTACATGTAATTTTTTTGGGGTCAGGCGGCATTTTTGGAATTTTACGAATTATAAACCATGTGAGTGTGAATGCAAAAATGTAACTTGGGACAGTCCCGACAATAAGTCTGAAATTGTTCGATGAAATTACAGATGAATCTGCAAAATTCCGGATGCCAAGAGATATTAAAGTAGATAACAAAATTGCAGTTATAATATATAAAGCGTATGCAATACCAATCTTTGAAACTGCTTTTTTTTGATTCATATTGAGCCTCCAAGATAAAAAAAATTTACAGCTTTTATAAATATATTTTTGACATAAGAGAAATGATTGTCTATTCTATCAGAAAAGAGTAATTCTGTCAGAAATTTTTATAATTTTGCCAGGCGTGGAAAACACCTGATTTTATGTGTATGATAGTTGACAAATTAATGATTGAAAAATTTAAAAATTCGTGTATTATGTTGTTAGCACTCAATACAAATTAGTGCTAATAATTTATGCACGTAAAGAGCTGCCATAAAATTCTGGCAGTATAAGGAGAAATTAATGTTAACAATTCCAGTATACGAAACAATTATGCTTCCGGATGTTGTTTTCTATTTTAAGAAAGAAGTGATTGAAGAATGGTACATTTCAGAACTTACAGTTGGTGAGATTGTGACATTTGCATTTCTTCGGGAACCTCTTGATGTAAGGGATGGAATCGAACTAAAAGATATTTATACTGTTGGTGTTTCCGCAAAAATTGAAAGTATTGATACAGATGGAAATGTAAAAATACATGCCCTTGACAGGGTAAATTTTATTTCCTTGATGACTGACCCGGATGGAAAAATTGATTCTGAAGTAGTTACCAGACCTGAAAATAAAGATATTACAGATGAAGAGGCCAATAACCGTTTTGAAAAATTAAAAAAAGTTTATCTGAAATTTATAAAAAGTTATCCATGGGGATTATTTGCAAGGGGTTTTATTCTGCAGTTGAAAAATATAAATGAGATGGCATGTTCTACTGCAGGTTACTTTGAAATCACATGGGAAGAAAAAGTTAAGTTTGTTGAAACAGATTCGGCACGTGAAAGATTTGAACTCATAGAACATGCAGCATATGAATTGATGGAAATTGCAAGAGTCAACAGCGAAGCAGCAAATGCGCAGGAAGCACAGAATGCAAATCTTTATCGTGAGGATGCGATAAAAAAACAGATTAATATTCTTCAGACTGAGCTTGATGATATGCATCCTGAAAATATTTCTGATGTTAGAAAATTTGAAAAGAAAATTGATGAATCAGGAATGAATGAAGAGGCTGAAAAGGAAGCACGTAAAGTGCTTGGACGAATGAAACAGGATGGCAAGGATGGTCATGAATATGGCATGCTTTATGATTATCTTGATTTCATAACCGGACTTTCATGGAAAATGCCTGAGACTCCCGATATTAATCTTGAAGATGCAGAAAAAATATTGAATCGCGATCACTATGGATTGAAAAAAGTTAAAGATAGAATTATACAACAGATTGCAGTAATGGCATTAAATAAAAAACAGTCTGGATCGATTCTTCTGTTCGTAGGGGCACCAGGAACAGGAAAAACCAGTATTGGTCAGAGTATTGCAGAGGCGCTTGGAAGAAAGTATGTAAGAGTAAGTCTTGGCGGTATTCATGACGAAGCCGAAATAAGGGGACATAGAAGAACATATATAGGAGCAATGCCAGGAAGAATTATGGATGCTGTTCATAAGAGTGGTGTTAGCAATCCTGTTGTTGTTCTTGATGAGGTTGATAAACTTGTCAGAGATTTCAACGGAGATCCGGCAGCTGCCCTTCTTGAAGTTCTTGATCCTGAACAGAATTCAACATTTACCGATCACTATATGAATGTACCTTATGATCTTTCAAATGTATTTTTTGTATGTACGGCAAATGAAATAGATACTATACCTGAACCTCTTCTGAATCGTATGGAGATTATTGACTTTCAGGGATATACAGCTACTGATAAGTTTTACATTGCCAAGAAGCATCTTGTTCCAAAAGCGATGAAGCAAATGGGTATTAAAGCAAAAAATTTTTCTATTTCAGATGCAGCAATAAAAAAAGTTATTTCTGATTATACTATGGAAGCAGGAGTACGAGGACTAAAAAAACAAATAGATACACTTATGCGGTTTGCGGCTGTACAGCTTGTAAAAGGTGAAAGTGATAAGATTTCTGTAATACCTTCAAGACTCAGAGAATTTATGGGTCATAGAGGAATTATGCATGATGAGATTGAAAGGGATATTGTTCCGGGAATTGTTACAGGACTTGCATGGACACAGGCAGGCGGAGAAATATTATTTATTGAAACAAAACTTGTAACAGGATCAGATAAGGTTATAATAACAGGTCAGCTAGGGGATGTAATGAAGGAATCTGTAGAACTTGCAGTTTCTATTGTGAAAGGAATGTATCCAAAAGCAGCTTTAAAGCTTAAGGATCATGATCTGCATATACATGTTCCCGAGGGGGCGGTTCCGAAAGATGGACCTTCCGCCGGAATAACACTTGTAACAGCACTTGCATCGCTTTTGACAGGCATGAAAGTTGATCCGCGAATTGCAATGACAGGAGAAATTTCATTGCGTGGAAATGTGATGCCTATAGGTGGACTGCCAGAGAAACTTATGGCAGCTGTCAGAGCAGGAGTAAAGGAAGTGTTTATTCCAGAGAAAAACAAGGAAGATCTTGAAGATGTTGCTGATGAAGTAAAGAATGCACTTGAAATTATTCCGGTACATTCAATCACAGATGTAACAGATGCTGTTCTTGGGAAAAAACTTGTATTACCAAAGAAAGGTAAAAATATAAAAGAATAATATATGATGGTATGGTCAAAATACATTTTAACCTGAACATCATTATATGATGAACTTTTTGCATGTTTATCTTTCTAAAAATTCAATTAATGCATCAGAGGCCTTGTTATAGGAAGAAATTTTTCTTGTAACAAGGCATATTTTTCTTTCAGGAAGTGATTCTGCAAGTGGAAGAACGCATATCTGACCACGCCTTGCAGCATCTGATGCAAGACTTTCGGGATAGAAACCGATACCTAGATTATAGCGTACAATAGGAAGAATCTGATCTGAGGTAGCAGCTTCAATAGAAGGACGAAAGGAAGCGTGGTGATTCATGAAATATTGTATATAAAAATCACGGCTTCCTGTACCACCTTCAAGAGTTATAAATGGAATGTCTGCAAAATCTTTCAAATGATGAACTTTTTGCGAGAATTCTTTATATTCATTTCCACCAATTAATGATTCACGATAGGAAACCAGCGAATAACTGTCCATCCTGCTCATAAGATGTAAAGGAGTCGTAACAAGGGCAAAATCAACGCTTCCAGATGAAAGCTGAGATATGGCATCAGGTGTTGAATGACTTGAAAGGCGGATAGAGATATTTTTATGCAGTTTATGAAATTGATTCAGTTTTGGCAGAAGATATATACGAAGAGCAGTTTCACTTACGCCTATAGAAATAGTACCATTGAAACCGGCACCATTAAGAAGCAGATTTTTTTCACCTTGCTCTATGCGTTCACATGCCGGAGATATATAATCAAAAAGCTCCCTGCCCTGAGGTGTTAATGTTATTCCGTAATGACTTCTGAGAAAAAGTTTTGTATGAAGCTCATTTTCAAGGCTGTTTATGCATCGTGTCACATTAGGCTGATTAGAATGAAGCAGAGAAGCTGCCTTTGTCATGCTTCCTGAAACTGCTGTGTAATAAAAAATACGGTAATATTCGAAAGATGCCATTATGTTTCCTTCCATAATATTTTGATTGGATTAACAGAAAATGTAAATTAAAATAAGTGCAAAATCAATATAAAAATAATATAATATATATATAAAATATACTTTTCACATATTAACTTTGATGACATACAATAGTCAAGGTATAGAGACTTTTATTACTATGAGAAATCGGAAACTTATGAATAGGAATTATATAAAATGCAGATAAAAAAGGCTTCCGGAACATCATCACAAGATAATATAATAACGGAATCCATTCCAATCGGTATAATACTTGCGATTGGAGGCGGGTTCATGGATGCATATTCATACAGTGGACGGGATGGTGTTTTTGCAAATGCTCAAACTGGAAATATGCTGCTTCTTGGGATAAGTATTGCAGGTGGTAAATGGGGACGTGCATTAAGATACCTTATACCTGTTTTCCTTTTTGCAATTGGAATAGTTCTGAGTGATCTTACAAAAAATCACTTTTACAGGGCAGGAATTTTAAATTGGAGACAGATTGCACTCTTGTTTGAGATAGCAGCACTTTTTATTGTTTCTTTTATGCCTCAGAAAATGAATCTTGCGGCAAACAGTATAACATCACTGGCATGCGGTATTCAGGTTGAATCATTCAGACGAATAGAAGGCAATTCTGTGGCAACAACAATGTGTATAGGAAATCTGCGTTCAGGGATGAACCATTTGATTACATTTGCAGAAGAAAAGAATATGACGGAATTAAAGAAAAGCATTCTTTATTTTGGAATAATAATATTTTTTGTAATAGGGGCAATTATTGGAGACAGATTTGTCAGAAAATTCGATGAACAGGCAATTCTTTTTGATGACTTAATTTTTTTAAGTGCGCTTTTCCTTATGTTTTTAGGAAAAAAACGAAGTCGTAAACTTTAATTATTCAGATTGTATGGATGATTGGAAAAACTGTACTTGAAAAAATTAACTTTTGTTGTAAAATTTTCGCTTTTATCTTTGTTGACATGAAAAAAAGTGGGGCATATACTTAAAAACAGTGTTTTATGGAATTTGAGGGGGTTCTGTAAGCCTGCGCAAGCGGATGTCTTTGTATTTCTCAAATAAATCACGGATTTTCAATATATTTATTCTTTAGATAAAATCTAAAAGAAAGGAGAAAAAATTGGCTAAAAAACAGAAGAGAAATGTACTCATAGTACTTCTTCTCCTTCTTGTAGTACTTATGGCTGCGATAGCACTTACATATGTCGGAGGCAGACCAGGAACGATAAAAGAAGAAATGCGTGATGCTATGCTGCATGAAGAAAATAAGATCAGTTTATTCGGTCTTATAGATGTGGATCCTTCACTTATTTCAGGATTTATTGTTACGGCTGTTCTGCTTGTTCTTGCGGCGTGCATACGAATTTTTGTAATTCCGAAGTTCAAATATATACCTGGAAAATTTCAGCTTCTTATAGAAGAATGGGTTGGTATTTTTGACAATCTTGCAAAAACTAACAGTCCATCGCGGAATGGTTTTCTTGGCGCATATATATTTACAGTAGGGTCATACATTTTTGTAGGGACGATGTTTGAACTTTTTGGAATTCAGGGAATATCGACGAAGGTTAATTCGATTTCTCTTCCTGCTCCGCTTGCAGATATAAATGGTGCAGTATGTATGGGTGTGCTTTCATATTTAGTTATAATGTCTGGCGGTATTGCAGGAAATGGAATAAAAGGTATAGGGAAAACATTAAAGGATTTTTCACTGCCTATTTCTATGAGCTTCCGTCTTTTTGGAGCACTTTCGTCCGGAATGCTTGTTACTGAGCTTGTATATTATTATATACAGCTGAGTTTTGTTCTTCCGGTTATAGTAGGGGTTCTGTTTACGGTAATGCATGCTCTGATACAGGCATATGTCCTTACAATGCTTACAAGCTTTTATTATGGGGAAGTTTCAGAAAAAACAGAAAAAGTAAAAAAGGTAAAGAAAGCAGAAGTGTCAGAAAAATTAGCAAAAACAAATATGCTGGAAGCATAGAAAATAAACACATATAAAACACAAAAAAAACACAAAAAAAATATAAAAGAGACATACTAAAGAAGTATTAAAAAGACGTAAAAATTGCAGAAAAACTGCACAGTTATAGATATAATGACAAAATAAAATTTTGGAGGATGTAACAATGAAAACAAAGAAGGTTTCAATGATTATAGCAGCATTTATCATTGTTCTTACATTTGGTGCATTTTTTGCACCTAAGGTAGTAAATGCAGCATCTGCAGATAATGCTGCAGCTGTTTCTCAGACTGAAGACAGCAATGCTGCAGCAACGACTGCATCTGCAGATACAACGACAGGTGCTAAAGCAATTGCAGCAGCCATTGCAATCGGATTTGCAGCAGGTGCCGGTGCTCTTGGAATGGGAATTGCTGTAAGTAAGGCAAATGAGGGAATTTCACGTCAGCCGGAAGCAACAGGACAGATTCGTACAACACTTATGCTTGGACTTGTATTTATTGAAACAGCTATTATTTATGCACTCATTGTGGCAATCCTTATCGTCTTTGTAATGTAAGGAAGCTTTTAGATAAAGAAAGACTTAAAATAAAAGGGGTAACAGATTATGCCATTAGGAATAGATTTTGCGCAAATTCTTCTGCATCTTCTTAATGTAGTTATTTTGTTTGGAGGACTTTATCTGCTTCTGTATTCACCTGTCAAGAAATTTATAAAGAAAAGGGAAGATTATTACAGAGGGTTGGATGAACAGGCAAAAGAAAAACTTGAAGATGCTGAAAAGTCTAAGGCAGAGTATCAGGAAAAAATTTCAAATCTTGGAAGTGAACTTGCAGAGAAGAGAACAAAAGCCGAGGATGAACTCGAAAAGTACCGTCTGGATAAAAAAGCTGCAGCAGAAAAAGAGGCAGCTGAAATCTTGGCATCTGCGGAGAAAAAGGCAGAAGCTGAAAAAGAATCCATTATTTCTGGTGCAAGAGAAGAACTTACAAATATTATTGAAGAAGCAACAAAGAAAGTTACGTTGGATGATAATATAGATACTGCATATGATACATTTTTTGCAGAAGCCGAAAGGAGTATTAAGGATGAAGGAAACAAAGCCTGAAATTGCAAGGCTGTTTTCTGCCACTGCTCCGAGCGAGGCAGTAATAGAAAAATTTAAGGCCTTTGTAAAGAAAAATTATGGAGAAGAAACCGGTTTTGAGTGGGTTGAAGATTGGACCATCAGTTCCGGATTTCGGCTTGTTGTAGGTAATAAAGTCTACGACTGGTCAAAAGAGGGTCGTTATGAACAGTTTAAAGAAAGAATGGAAAATCTTAGAAAGAAAACTGTTACAGATAAAGATCAGATTCTTCCACTCTTCAGACAGTCAGTAGATGATTTTCATCTTGTTTCAGAGGCTGAAGAGGATGGAACAGTTGTCTCTGTAGGTGATGGCATTGTTGTTGCAAAGGGACTTGAAAATGTGGCATATGGCGAAATTCTTGTGTTTGAATCAGGAGTTCGTGGAATGGTACAGGATTTGAGAGATGATTCTGTTGGTATCATTCTTTTTGGAGAAGATACAGAAGTGACAGAAGGAAGTCATATTCACAGAACAAGAAGAACAGCAGGTGTGCCAGTTGGTGAAGGTTTTCTCGGAAGAGTTGTTGATGCTCTTGGAAACCCGATAGACGGTGGACCGGAAATACCAGCTAAAGGTTATCGTGCAATTGAATCACCGGCTCCGGGAATTATAGATCGTCAAGGGGTTAATACACCTATGAATACCGGCATTCTTTCAATTGATTCAATGTTTCCTATCGGACGAGGACAGCGTGAACTTATTATAGGAGGTCGTCAGACAGGAAAAACATCTATTGCTGTTGATACAATTTTGAATCAGAAAGAAACTGGAGTCATCTGTATTTATGTTGCAATAGGTCAGAAGAACAGTTCAGTTGCACAGCTTGTCGGCAGTTTAAAAAAACATGGAGCAATGGATTATACAATTGTCGTAAATGCAGCAGCAAGTGAAACTGCTCCAATTCAGTATATTGCACCTTATGCAGGGACAGCAATGGGTGAATATTTTATGAATAATGGTAAAGATGTTCTCATTATTTATGATGATTTATCGAAACATGCCATAGCATATCGTGCACTCAGTCTTCTTCTGGACAGATCACCGGGAAGAGAAGCATATCCAGGTGATGTATTTTATCTCCATTCAAGATTGCTTGAACGTTCAGCACGACTTTCAGATGAGAAAGGCGGAGGAAGTATGACAGCACTTCCTATTGTTGAAACGCAGGCTGGAGATGTATCTGCATATATACCTACAAACATTATTTCAATTACAGATGGGCAGATATTTTTAGAGTCTGATCTTTTCTTTTCAGGGCAGAGACCGGCTGTAAATGTTGGTCTTTC
>OBMA010001315.1_pt1 | contig 15188 bp, 11 predicted proteins | sample 1539141 | NCBI WGS metagenome assembly OBMA01 (sample SAMEA3991484, study PRJEB22521) | metagenome | biome: anthropogenic terrestrial biome; feature: sewage plant; material: raw primary sludge | place: Sweden | collected 2012-09-26 | reverse complement strand
CTCTTTCCCTACACGACGCTCTTCCGATCTACAGCTTGCTGCGAATATATTCATGAGTGTAGATGAAATTGATGCGACTGAGCATCAGATGAATCTTATATCATATAGAATTCCGGCAAAAAAAGATAACTCATATGATTTTGTGGCAGTTCCAGTTGCTTTATGTACAGGCAGTGACAGAAATTTAAGTTTAGGAAATAAAAGCAAGATTATAAAGGCATGCCTGATTGCTATAGGATTCGAAGATTGTGATGAGTTTATTAAACGTATATACGCCTTTTATGATGAATCAAGTTATCATATTCACTTTAATGCGGAAATGAATGTCAATGTTTCTGAGACGTTTTTGCAGGGAATTACATTTGAAAATGTTGGCAAAGAGACTGTTTGGAAATTATCATTTTTAAATATTGATTTCAATGATGGTACAGGCAGAATAAATTATAAAATGTGGCACTATGGAATGCTTGTCATGAAAGGTGTTACATGGGAGAATTCTTATCTCGTTTCGGATTTTATGAATTTATATCTTCCTGCCGGTTGTATGAAAGTGAATATTTTAAAACAGGCTGATGGAAATTTATTTCTTCAGTTAAAGGAAGAAACAGCAAATTATGATATTGAAAATATCAAGACTTTGCAATGTTCATATAATAGCTGCGAATGGTGGACTCAAGACTGAATATACGGATTAAATCTACGGACTGAATTTATTGACTGCTTCAGACCATTATGGTCTGAAGCAGTATTTTTTTAGAAATTTTTATGCAGTGAGACAAAATAAAGTACGATAAAGTCAGATAAAGTTAAATCAGGTTAAACAAAGAAAAATTTTGCATAAAATTGCCTTATGAAAAAAACTTATGAAAAGAGTGAAAAAACTTTGAAAAATATTGACTTATTGATGTTATAGATTTATTATCTCACAGTACGAGTTAAATAAAGGATTATATATGGATTATTTTAAAACTTTTGCAGAGATACAGTAAGCAGTGCAGTTAAATCTGTCAAATCATATATGGATTATTTGAAAGCTTTTGCAGAAAGTTTTGCACGATGAATGGAATTAAGAAAGGATCATATATGGATTATTTGAAAGAGGCAGAAAATGCTTTGGAATTTATGTGCAGATTACAGGGATTTCCTGTGATAAAAAATCTGCAGGATATTTCACAGGGAGAAATGGCAGTTCTCACATATCTCACATTTATTCATGATGGTGCAACAGCTGGAGAACTGGCAAAAACATTTGAAATCAGAACATCAAGAATTGCAGCAATATTAAATGCTTTGACAAATAAGAAACTGGCGAGACGTGAAAAAGCTCTGGATGATGGCAGAAAAGTATTGGTTTTTGTGTCTGAAACAGGAAGGAATGCTGCAGTTGAGAAAAAAAATAAGGCTGTTAGGCATCTCGCACGTGCGCTTGAAGTTTTGGGCGATGAAGATGCAAAAGAATTTTTAAGAATGATGAAAAAAGTAACATCAAAAAAGTATTCTGAAATGTTCCCGGAAGAATAGAAATGAAAAGCAACCTGAAATAGATAAAGTAATGAATTAAGAAATAAAAAAATGTAATTTAATTTTATAAATCAGAAATGAAGTATCAAAAAATAAATTTTAACGGATAATGCCAAATAAAAAGCTCACAGTATGAGACAAGAGAGGGTACATAAATGATAAAAATATTTAAACACATGGAAAAGAAAGACTGGATACTTATTCTTATAGGTGTTGTATTTATAGTCGTACAGGTATGGCTGGATTTGAAACTGCCTGACTATATGGCAACTATTACAAAACTTATAAGGACAGATGGAAGTAAAATGAGTGAAATTGTAAGAGCTGGAGGGAAAATGCTGCTGTGTGCACTTGGAAGCTTGATTTCTTCTGTCATGGTTGCGATCATTGCTGCACGTACAGCAGTCGATTTTGCGGCAATTCTTCGTGGAAAAATGTTTCACAAGGTACAGGAATTTTCTATGGAGGAAATAGGAAAATTTTCAACTGCCAGTCTTATAACCAGAACAACAAATGATGTGCAGCAAGTTCAAATACTTATTGTTATGGGAATGCAGGCAATTGTAAAAGCTCCTATAACGGCTGTATGGGCAATTAAAAAGATTTATGATAAAAGCTGGCAATGGACGACGGCTACCGGCGTAGCAGTTGTTGTATTGCTTATTCTTGTCGGAATATGCGTTGGACTTGCAGTTCCGAAATTTAAAAAGATGCAGAGTCTCACAGATGATCTCAATCGTGTAACAAGAGAAAATCTGACAGGACTAAGTGTTGTAAGGGCATATAATGCTGAAGATTTTCAGCAGAATAAATTTGAAAATGCAAATAAAAATCTGACTGATGCAAATATGTTTGCATTTCGAGCCATGGCATTTATGATGCCAGGCATACAAGCCATTATGAGCGGACTTTCACTTTCTGTTTACTGGATAGGTGCAGTCATAATAGATAAAGCGGCTATGGGGGATAAATTAGGGCTGTTTTCAAACATGGTTGTATTTTCATCTTATGCAATACAGGTTGTAATGGCATTTATGATGCTGGTTATGATTTTTATGATTCTACCAAGGGCAACTGTTGCATCAAAAAGAATGAACGAAGTATTGGATACAAAAGTACATATAAAAGATGGAAACAGAGATGAAGGAATAGAAAATGTTAAGGGTGAAATCGAATTCAGGAATGTTTCATTTAAATATCCGGATGCCGCGGATTATGTAATTGAAAATTTTGATTTTAAGGCAGAAAAGGGACAGACAATCGCTCTAATTGGAGCTACAGGATGTGGGAAAAGTACTGTGATAAATCTTATTCCAAGATTTTATGATGTGACTGATGGCGCTGTACTTGTGGATGGAGTGGATGTAAGAAATTACAGGCAGATATCACTTAGAAATAAGATTGGATATGTATCACAGAAGGCAATTCTTTTTACCGGTGATATCACTTCAAATATTGGATATGGAAAAACGGAATTTGAAGGTATCGCAGATGATGAAGTGAAAAGAGCGGTGGAAATATCACAGTCAACCGAATTTATTGAAAATCATGAAGGAAAATATCATGGATATGTTGCGCAGGGAGGCGATAATTTTTCGGGTGGTCAGAAACAGCGTATATCTATAGCAAGAGCAATAGCAAAAGAACCTGAGATACTTATTTTTGATGATTCATTTTCAGCACTTGATTATAAAACTGACAGAAAACTTAGAGAAGCATTGAAAGATAAATGTGCTGATGCTACTAAAATTATAGTTGCACAGAGAATTGGAACAATAAGAGACGCTGATTTGATCATAGTTATAGAAGATGGCAGAATAGCAGGTAAAGGAACACATGATGAATTGATGAATTCATGTGATGTTTATAGGCAGATAGCATACTCACAGCTGTCGAAGGAGGAACTCGCATAATGGAAAATAAAAATAGAAAAGTTATGGGACCAGGTATGCACGGTGGTATGGGTATGATGGGCGGAGGCAGCAGTGAAAAAACTCAAAAAGGAACATGGGGAAAACTTTTAAAATATTGCAGAAAATACTGGATCTTACTCATAATTGCAGTTGTTTTTGCAGCAGGTGGTACTGTTTTGACACTTGCCGGACCAGATAAATTATCTGAAATCACGGATGAAATTACAGGGGGTCTTGTTCCTGATACAGATGAACTAGGAAAGATTACCAAAGATATGACGGAAAATCTTTCTGACAATTTAAAGACTGTAATGAGTGAAGTGACGTCAAATGTTATGCAGTCAAAGGGAACACCAAAGGATATCGAAATTAATAAAGCAGTAATATCCGGAAGTGATCAGCTTGAAATGTTAAATATGATGAAAAAAAACAGTGCGGCAAATAATGCAGGGTCAGGTAGTGGCACTGGTGGCAGCAAGTCGGGTACCACAGACAGCAGTAAATCTGGATTTTCATCCGGAAATTCAGAACTTATAGAAAATATGCCAGAATCTGTAAAAGATGCAGTATTTACAGATATTATAGTGGATGGAACCAGGATTACAGGAAAAGAACAGCAGGAAACACTTAATGTACTTTCATCTGTAAAAGAAGAAAATAAAGATTCTCTTAAAGCTTTCGATAAACTTCCTGATTCAGTTTATAAACTTGTAAAACCACGAATTAATTTGAAAAAAATAGGCCGGATAGGAATGACTCTTGCAATTTTTTATCTGACGAGTTTTATACTTTCGGTAATACAGGGTCTTATAATGGCAACTGTTACACAGAAAACATCAAGGAGACTGAGATCAGATATTTCTGGAAAGATAAACAGACTTCCGATGAGTTATTTTCATCATCATACAACGGGGGATGTTTTGTCGAGAGTTACAAATGATGTGGATACCATTGGATCTTCACTTAATATGAGTGTTGGAATGCTGGTTTCATCTATTACACTTTTTATAGGCTCAATCATAATGATGCTAAAAACAAATGTAATTATGACAGTTACCGGAATTCTTGCAACAATGATAGGTTTTTTTCTTATGATGTTTATAATGAAAAAATCACAAAAATATTTTTTAAGGCAGCAGGAAAATCTTGGCGAGATTAATGGACAGATAGAAGAAATATATTCAGGACATACAATTGTAAAAGCATATAATGGCGAAAAAACTGCAAAGAAGAAATTTGATGAACTGAACAGCAAATTAAAACACAGTGGATTTATGGCTCAGGCTATGTCAGGGCTGATGATGCCGATAATGACATTTATCGGAAACTTTGGTTATGTTGCGGTTTGTGTTACAGGTGCAATGCTTGCACTTGATGATAAAATAACAATGGGTGTAATAGTATCATTTATGATATATATAAGATTATTCACGCAGCCGCTTTCACAGATTGCGCAGGCAGCTCAGCAACTTCAATCAGCAGGGGCTGCATCTTCAAGGGTATTTGATTTTATGGGTGCCAAAGAAATGGAAGATGAAAGTTCAAAAAAGATTGAAATAAAAAATGCAATGGGAAGTGTTGAATTTTCAAATGTAAAATTTGGATATGAGGAAAATCATATTGTAATAAATAATTTTTCAACAGAAGTTAAACCGGGGCAGAAAATAGCTATCGTCGGACCGACAGGCGCGGGAAAGACAACTATTGTAAATCTTCTTATGAGGTTTTATGAGATTAATAGTGGAAATATAATGATCGATGGAATAGATACTTCTACAGTAAAAAGAGGAAATGTGCATGCACAGTTCTGTATGGTTCTCCAGGACACATGGATATTTGAAGGAACTGTTCGAGAAAACCTTATTTACTGTTCTGAAAATAATTCGGATGAAAAAATGAAGAAGGCTTGTAAGGCAGTAGGACTTGACCATTTTATAAGAACTCTTCCTGACGGATATGATACTATTCTAAATGATCAGGTAAGTCTTTCACAGGGGCAGAAACAGCAGCTTACGATTGCAAGAGCAATGATTGCAGATAAACCTATTCTAATACTCGATGAGGCAACAAGTTCTATTGATACAAGGACGGAACTTCAAATCCAGAAAGCTATGGATGAACTTATGAAAAACAGAACATCATTTGTAATAGCACATCGTTTATCCACAATAAAAAACGCAGATAAAATACTTGTATTAAAGAATGGCGATGTTATTGAGAGTGGAACTCATGATGAATTGATGAAACAAAAGGGATTTTATGAAGATCTTTACAACAGTCAGTTTGATCAGGCATCATGAGAATAAATTAAATAACAATTTTATGAAAACTCCCAGGTAATATAACTTGGGAGTTTTTTATAAAGAAATATTTGAATAATAAATACTTTATTGCGCTAACGCGTAAATTCAATAAAGTTTTTCTTGTATCTGAAAAAATACCGTGTTATGATAAAACAGATGACATTAAGTATGAACAATTTGTTTTGAAGAGATAAGGAGAATTGATTATGGATATGCAGATGGACTTTATAAGGAAATTACCGACACCGCAGGAACTGAAAGAGGAACTGCCATTTCCTGAGAAACTTAAGGATCTGAAAGAAAAGCGTGATAGAGAAATCCGGGATATTTTCGAAGGGAAAAACAATAAATTTATTCTTATAATCGGACCATGTTCTGCAGACAGAGAAGATGCTGTAGTTGATTACATGATACGACTTGCCAAAGTAGCAGAAAAGGTAAAAGATAAGATATTTATTATTCCTCGTGTATATACCAATAAACCAAGAACTCTTGGAATTGGTTATAAGGGAATGCTTCATCAGCCTGATCCTGAAGGCGATGAAGATATGCTGGCTGGAATTACTGCAATTCGGAAAATGCATATAAAAGTTGTCGAAGAGACAGGATTTACATGTGCTGAAGAAATGCTTTATCCTGAAAATCACAGATATTTGTCAGATCTTCTTTCATATGTCGCAATAGGTGCACGTTCAGTTGAAGATCAGGAACACAGACTGGTTGCTTCAGGAATTGGAATACCTGCCGGAATGAAAAATCCTACATCAGGTGATATTTCTGTGATGATGAATTCTATAGTAGCTGCAGAGGCACATCAGCGTTTTCTGTATCGCGGCTGGGAAGTAGAGACAAAAGGCAATCCGTATGCACATGCAATTATGAGAGGCTATGTTGACAATTTTGGACACAGCAGATCAAACTATCATTATGAAGATTTACGTGGCCTTCTTGATGCATATGAGGAAAGAGAATATGAAAATCCGACTTGTATAGTGGATTGTAATCATGCAAATTCAGGGAAGAAATATTTAGAGCAGATTCGTATTGCCAAAGATGTAATGCACTCAAGAAATGTTTCAAATGATATAAAGAAACTTGTAAAGGGTCTTATGATTGAAAGCTATATAGAGGATGGATGTCAGAAGATAGGTGAAGGAATTTATGGAAAATCTATAACAGATCCATGTCTTGGATGGGAAAAGACAGAAACTTTAATTATGGAACTTGCTGATCTTGTATAAATTGAACTTTGTATAAACAGGCAGCATAATGAAATAAAATAAAAAGTGCCGGTATGATTTATATGCATCCAGAATTCTGAATACATATGAATTATATCGGCGTTTTAGATTGATTTATAAAAATCAAGATTGGCTTCATCTGAAAAAACAAAATAAACAATACAGATTAAATCAAAGTATATCCCTTTGCAGAGAGACATTCTTCAATTTCAGCATAGCCAGAAGCATGTATTATTGCAACAGGAGTTTTTGAATCACGGCTGTATGAAACATACACATAGTCGATGTTGATTCCGGCATCTGTTATAGTGCTTAAAAGAGTACTGAGTGAACCGATGTCATCGGGAATTTCGACACCTATGCATTTTCCGATATGACACATGTATCCTTCTTTTGTAAGCAGTGATGCAGCCATTTCAGAATCACTTGTAAGCATACGTATTATACCAAATTCAGCACTGTCATTTGTGACAACATTGTATAAATTAATTCCTGCATCTGATACAGTAGATGTGATTTTTGCCATGGCACCTTTGGTATTTTCAGCAAATATAGATAGTTGCTCGACCATAATAAATCCTCCTTGTAAAACAGTTATTTTTAAAAACATTTACTTATAAAATTTACTCAAGCTAAAATATTGTAGCACAAAAAGAGAAAATGCAATGCAAAAATAGATATAATTCAGTGAAATGTTGTGAATTTATTGAAAAATATGAGGTGTGTGGATGACTTGCAGTTAAGTCATGTGTTTTTAAATCAGGATAAAATAGAGGTTTTATTAAATATTGTGGTATACTCGGAAGAGATATGTAAACTGATTTTAAATATATAAAAATATAAGAAAATAAGTTTGTATAAAACAATGGACAAGTGAGATTTATTATGGGCAGTAAAATAAGAAAACATATGTTGGTTGACGGTATGGTTCAGGGGGTTGGATTCAGATATCGGTCATATTATACGGCGCAGGTATCAGGACTTACGGGATATGTCAGAAATCTTAATGACGGGCGAGTTGAACTTGAATTGCAGGGAGACCAAAATCAGGTAGACAGTTTTTTGGATAAAGTAGAGGCAAGTTACTTTATATGTATTACAAATGTAATTTCAAAGTATATGGAAACAGATCCAAATGAGATTTCATTTCAGATAAAGGATAGTGAGGAGTAATTATGCAAAAATGCGAAATAAGTGAGACAGATTTCTATCGCCATAAGGAGTCACCGTGGTTTTATATAATTTCAAATGGAGCAGAAAGTGCAGATAAGCTGATTGGAAATATACCTCTGTATGAAGTGCTTATGGCACTGGACAGATTAAAAGAAATAAACAGAAATGGACTTGCACTTACAAATCAGGAAGAGAAAATTATAAGAATAACATTGGAATGGAAGGACACTGCACGTGGAGGAACTGATGAAATCAGGAAAAGGTGGGATAAGATAGGAATTCCATACAAAACAGATATTTCATCTGCATCAAGTGAAATTTTCAGAAGAGAGTGGGCTCCTTCTGATGAAGATATGAAAACAGCAAAGAATCTGGATGGACTGGATGAGGATTTAAAATATCATCTGGAACAGAGTCTTGGTGATGGAGTAATGCTTGCAATGACTGTAGATGAAGAAAAAGTAATTGCGGAACTTATAAGAACATGTGATATATTTACACGTCAGCTTGATAAGATGAATGATGAAGAAAAATCATCAAAAATTCTTTCTGATACACTTTCAGATGGAGTTATAACGACAGAATTGAAGGGACTTAAAGAAGCATATAAACCATTTGGAGGGGAAGCAATAAGAACAATTCTCTATTATTTAAATGAGAGTATAATTGAATCGCGAGATGCATGTCTTTGGGAAAAAATACGCGATGAAATTTATATGGCAATTATAGAGGTTGTAGAATATCTGGAGAGTTGATGGAAGGAAAGAAAATGGGAATTATAAGTGATAATATTGGAAATATTATAGATACAATAGTTGGAGATTATGATAATAAAAGGTCAATAGATAAGATGGATCTTTTTAGTCAGCCGGATTCAGACGTTGTTGTTGATATCATTAATAAACTTATGAGGATAGCTTTTCCTGGATATTATACAGATAAAACTTATCGTATTTATAATATCAAGACAACAATTGCAACTATAACAGAGGATGTTGTTTATAACCTTAATAAGCAGATTGAACTGGCACTTAGGTTCGACAAGAGCCTGAATAACAATACCGAGGAAGAACTGCACTGCCGGGCGGAAGATATAACAGTGAAGTTTATGACTAAAATCCCTGAAATAAGAAAATATCTGGATTCTGATATAGAAGCTCTCTTTATAGGCGATCCGGCCGCAGAAAGTAAGGAATCAATAGTGATTTCATATCCTGGACTTTATGCTATAGCTGTTCAGAGATTTGCACATGTTCTTTATCAGTTAAAAGTGCCGATGCTTCCTAGAATTATGACAGAGCACGCACATAGTAAGACGGGAATAGATATCAATCCGGGAGCAATAATCGGAAAGTATTTCTTTATAGATCATGGAACAGGTGTGGTAATTGGAGAAACAACTGAGATAGGCAATAACGTGAAATTGTATCAGGGAGTTACACTTGGTGCATTATCGACACGAGGCGGCAGAATACTTGCAGATAATAAGAGACATCCTACAATTGAAGATAATGTTACAATTTATTCAAATGCCTCTATACTTGGTGGTAATACGGTTATAGGACATGATTCAGTAATAGGGGGAAATGTTTTTATAACGAAATCAGTTCCTGCAAATACTAAGGTGAGTGCGAGAAGCCAGAAACTTAGATTTGACAGTGACAGTGGGTTTGAAGAAGTTGAACCTGATGAGAACGGGGATGGGACATGGTATTACGTAATCTGAATTAACCTATATATCCGTTATACTTTCGGAGGGAAATACTTATGTTTGAAAAAAGGCTGATTCATCAGATTCCATTGCTGAGGAAACATATAATATATAAAATCATCTGGATGATGGTGTCATTTTTATCGGATGTAGCCGTAATATATAGTATCTGCAAGATTCTGGAAAGAATTCTTATGGAGAATTTATATGCAAAAAATTTTATATTATTAATGGTCTTGTTTGTTTTCGGGATAGTAATAAGGTTTTTTGGAACAGTAAAGGCAGGGCAAAACTCATTTTCAGCGGTAGAAAAATTAAAAGAAGCACTTCAAGATGAAATATATAAAAATCTTGATGCTTTTTTAACTGATGATATAGGAATTGAAAAAATAAAAAAGAATATAGATATATTTTCTGACAATTTTGAAGTGGTAAGTGAGTATATTACAGAAAATATAGTCAATTTAAAATTTAATATATATTCGGAAATTATACTGTGTATGATAATGATGCCTGTAAGTTGGGAAACTTCAATAACAGGACTTATATTTGCAATTCTATTTCATATAATCCAAAAATTAAGAATTGACAGATATAATATATTTTTTATGTCTTTAATGCAGAATATGATCCTTTATGTAGGAACAGCAGCCGGAATTTCTGTCGGATTAAGCTGCTTTTTTGCAAATAAAATAAATTTAAATGGAATGATAATGATTCTTATATTTGCAGCAATGTTTTTTGCCAGAAATAGTCATGAAGAAAGCATTATTCAATCATTCAGAGATGGGAAATTTGCATGTGACAGATTTTTCAGTGATATAGATTTTGAAAAAACATCTTTGATAAATGAGCATGACACCGCAGAAACATTGAAGAACATAAAAGAAAATGCCACAGAAAAAATGGAAAATATTGAGGAAGAAAAAAAGGCAGATGAAAATAAAGAAATAGAAGAAGAGAAAAAAATAGAAGAAGAGAAAGAAGTAGAAGAAGAGAAAGAAGTAGAAGAAGAGAAAGAAGTAGAAGATTGTTCTGAAGGTAAAAATATCACAGTGACTAAACTCTATAAAGATTTAAAACTGTATGTAAAACCAGTAATTCCGATTATCAGAGGCATTGTGATTATTGGAATTGTGATTTTGATTTTAATATTTATGATGATGACAGCCGCAGGCAATGGAGTGATATATGCATTGACAGCTAAGCGTTTTCTGTCTGTTGCGGGATTTGTCGATCAAAGCGTAAACCTGAATAAAGAGATGCTGAGAACAGGATTTATAGGATGGATTGCAAATGATGACAAACGTATATATTTTATTATGCTTTTAGGTGGTATGTTCGTTGGATTGCTGCATTTTGTAAAAGAATTATTGAATAAAAAAGTTTCTGAGGATTTGTTGACACTTATCCGTTACCGTATTCTGAAAAAAATAAAAGTATATGAAAATACAAAAAAAGAAATAAATTTAATATCCAAGACAGATATATTGAAAGTCGAAAAATTTTACTCATATACGTTGGCAGACATAATAATCTTTATATGTTTTAGCATAATCGGATCAGTAATTATTGGAATTCAAAATCCTATCGCAGGAGTGATTTCATTTTTAGGTATTTGTTCATCAGGATATATTATTCCGTATATAAAGACAAAGCAAAGTGAAGGACTGATGAAAAATTATTACGAGACCTATCAGGCGTTGAAAGAAAGTTTTGGTGAAAATCAAGTATACTATGACTTTAAAGAAAGTCTGAAAGATGGGAAATTGCTGAAAAAAAAGCATATTATGGAAGAAAATATAAATGAAGTATGCTTTTTTAAAAAAAGCTTTTCTAAAACAGAATCTATTGCAAAAGCATTTTCTGCAATGTCAGATGAACTGTTCTTTGGCGGAATTATATTTTTAATGATGGGTTTTTATTTTCGCGGCATAGTGAACTATGAACAAGTTATTATTGTGGTTCTTCAGTCAGTTTTCTTTATTTCCTCCTGTAAAGGTCTTTTTGAATGTATGATAAGAATGGATTCAGTCAGGTACTCAGCCATCAAAATAAGAAATATAATGAAAATGGATTAACATACTTATGAAGAAAACAGTGTTGTAAAATCTGCGGTATTATTGTAACAGTCGTAAGAAAATCACAATCAATGAAAAACTCCTGTAAATAATATAAATTATTTACAGGAGTTTTATTATGATATTTATGAGCTGATTATTTTTCTGTGAATTGATTATGTGTTTTATATGGTTATATAAAAGCAAATCTGTGCTCGTTATGTGCAGATCATGAATTTACATATTTGATGAATTCCATAAAAGCAATTATTCCATTTTCAGTTTCTTTATATACACCGGCATTTTCAAGTACATTTGAAAAAACAATTCCTATTTCCTGCTGTACGATGTTATGCAGATTTCCGGGATCAGTGATGGATGACCTGTATTTTGGAAGCCATGAAGCTACCCAGTCTTTATGTGACAATGTATCTTTTGCATGAGACAGATTATTTATGATTTCATCATCAGTAAGTGAATCTGAAATTCCTGAAAGAATGATTTCTTCAAGATGAGCCATTTCACTTTCGAGTCGTGCAGGAAGTACTGCAAGTCCCATAACTTCAATTAATCCGATATTTTCTTTTTTGATGTGATGATACTGCTCGTGAGGATGAAATAATCCGAGAGGATGTTCATCGGTTGTTATATTATTTCTTAAGACAAGATCAAGTTCAAAATAGTTTTCACCATCGATGTTACGCATTCTTGCAATAGGCGTAATAGTGTTATGCATAGTTGAGTCAGTAAAAGCACAAATATTGAAAGCAGGATCAGAATAGCCTCTCCATGCAGTTAAAATTTTATCGGCAAGACCAACAATTCTTGAAGGATCTTTGCACTGCAGGCGTATAGTTGAAAGAGGCCATCTTATTATTCCGCTGTGTACATCTTCAAAATTCTTGAAAACAATGTCATTTTCAAATGGAGCACGAACCATAGGAAATTCATATCCGCCACCCTGAAAATGATCGTGAGACAGTATTGAACCGCCAACAATAGGAAGGTCGGCATTTGATCCAAGAGTATAATGAGGAAACTGTCTTACAAAATCAAGAAGTTTTGCGAAAGTATCACGGCATATCTTCATTGGAATATGATTCTTATTAAAGACAATACAATGCTCATTGTAATAAACATACGGAGAGTACTGAAGATAATATTGTTCTGAGTTTAGCATAACAGGAATAACACGGTGATTCTGGCGGGCAGGATGAGATAAATGACCGGCGTATCCCTCATTTTCAAGACATAGGAGGCATTTAGGATAACCGGATGATTTTGCTTTCCCTGCGGCGGCAATATCTCGCGGATCTTTTTCTGGCTTTGAAAGGTTTATTGTTATATCAAGCGTTCCGAATTTTGTATCAGCTGTCCACTTTTCATCTTTTGCAATTCTGTCAGTTCGAATATAATTTGTAGCTTTACTGAATGCATAGTAAAAGTCTGTTGCGGATTTTGGTGATTCACTATATAAAGATCTGAACTTATTACGTACGAACGAAGGCATTGGTGTAAGACATCCCATTAGTTTCGTATCAAACAGATCACGATTTGCAGCTGTATTTTCGAAAAGACCAACTTCAGCACCATAATCAGTAAGAACTTTTAATATATCTGCAAGGGGAATATTGCATTCAGAAAAGTTGCTTTCAACATATTCATAGTCAGTAAGTGCGAGAACTTCAAGAAGACGATTAGTAATGAATGTTGTATCATCTTCATCTGAAAGCCCTGAATCAACTCCATATTTTATAAGATAATCAATATATGTATAAACATTTTTCACACTCATAGTATGACTCCTTTTTAATGATATAAAGCTTTAAAAAATTTTATGAATTTCCTGTTCTTAAAATTATATCCTTTATGTGATGCAGAAATTCACTGCATACAGTAATCTTTAATAGATAGAGTTAAAACATTCAGACAATCTGAAAACCGCCATATTGTCTTATTTTCAGAATACAGCACGAACCTTTCCCAAATATTTTATCCATCTCAGTTTGATAAGATGTGGCATTATCATTTTTTACAAATGCCTGAATTGTACCGGCAAAGCCTCCGCCATGGACTCTTGCAAATTCATTCGGACCTAGGACAGACTGGCTTACAGCAAGAGCTATTGCGACATTTTGATTTGTTATGTCCCGGCATGTATATACGTTCTGCAGATATTTAAATGATGAGTCGCCAGACTCTTTAAACAGATAGAAAAATTCATCAAGATTACCATTTTTTAATGCTTCATATTCGTCATGAGCTCTTTTTGTTTCACCGTAAAAATGTATTGCTCTCAATATGGCGCGGTCACTGATTGTTTTTTTTGCCCGGATATCGGGAATTGCATTCCAGAAAACATTGTAAGGCACTTCACTTAGGACATTTTTACCGAAAAATGAAGCAACTTCTTTCATTTCAGCTGGAATCGCAGCATAGTCATCTGTCAGATCTGCATGCGATCCTTTTGTGTCTGTTATGCATAGTGAATAACCGGCATTTTCAAAATCAAAATCAACTTTTTCGACAAATGGATTTTCAGGATTAATGAAATTAATATGACAAAGACTGCCGACAGAACATGCCATCTGATCCATGAGTCCACATGGCTTTCCAAAATGAATATTTTCAGCATATTGTCCGATTTCCGCAATTTCTACTGCATCTATCGAATTATTGTTATATAGTCCGTTTTCAATTGTACCAATAAGGGTTTCAAAAGCGGCAGAAGACGAAAGGCCGGAACCGCGTAGTACATCACTGGTGACATATGCATTGAAACCGCCTGCAACATGTCCTTTTCTTTTAAGACCATCAATAACTCCACGTATTAATGCTATGGTGGTTCCGGAATCATGTTTCACTATTTTGGTGTCTGTTATGGGAATAGTTATCATTTTATATCCTTCAGACATAATGGAAACCTTCATGTCATCTGTAGATGATACAATAGCTAAAATGTCATTATTGATTGAAGCTGCAAGTACTTCGCCACGTTGATGATCAGTATGATTTCCACCAATTTCAGATCTTCCGGGTGCACTGAAAATATGAATATCAGTATTACTGAATGTTTTTGAAAATGAATCCAGAGCTCTTATGTAACGTGCTTCTTCATAGGGAATTCGCAGAGAATCCACATACAAATCAGCAAAAGTTTTTTTGAAATCACCCGAAACAATATTGTTTTTTAAAGTTTGAATATCTGTCATAGATACCTCCTGTTGATTTTGCACCAATACTGATAAAAATTATCAATCAAAATT
>OBMA010001312.1_pt1 | contig 15204 bp, 10 predicted proteins | sample 1539141 | NCBI WGS metagenome assembly OBMA01 (sample SAMEA3991484, study PRJEB22521) | metagenome | biome: anthropogenic terrestrial biome; feature: sewage plant; material: raw primary sludge | place: Sweden | collected 2012-09-26 | reverse complement strand
CTATATAGTACGTGTATTTCCTTTTATATAATTTTAACTATTAAGTGTAAAAACATTTTAGACACAAGGACTACTAGCTCTCTTGAGACTATTTTAGATTAGTTTTTTGTTTAAGAAATAGAGTAAATTTGTTTAAGATAAGATATTTTTAAATCTATAAAAAGGGAGAAAAATAGTGAAAATTATGAATTTATTATGTTTTTATGCTTAAATTTTTATAGTTTTATAAAATCTTACAATTCAACATAGCCACATTTTATATATTGACAGAGATAGAGATTAAGTGTTAAAATTAATACGTGTACGTACTAAATAAAAAATCGGAGGCTCATATGAAAAAAACTGCTAATAATTTATTGATTATCTCGATACTTTTTCTACTTAGTGTTTCGCCAATAGTTTCAAATACAAAAGATTTATCTTCATCAAATATAGTGGAAACCACTCAAAAGAAAGTTTCTCTTCCAAAAGAACTATTTGATAATACCCCTTTAAACCCTACAAAAGTTTATGACAATTTATATTGTTTTGGAACTAAAAGTGTTGTGGTTTGGGCATTAAAAACTTCTGATGGTATCATTCTAATTGATTCTATGTGGGACAACAAAGATGCTGAAGTTGTTGTTAATGGAATGAAAGAGGTCGGACTAGATCCAAAAGATATAAAATATGTTTTAGTTACACATGGTCATGGAGATCATTATGGTGGTGCTAAATACTTTAAAGATAATTTTGGTTCTAAAATACTTATGAGTGAAGTTGATACTGACTTAATGCTTAATTCCAATGAAGGAGCTAATGGTTCTCGTTCTCCTAAAGTAAAAGTAGACGAATTTGTCAAAGATTTACAACAAATTACGTTAGGTGATACAGTTGTTACTATTATAGCAACTCCAGGTCATACACCAGGTGGAATCTCTTTGATATTTCCTGTAAAACAAGATGGAACTACTTATATGGCAGGTTTATGGGGTGGAACTGCCTTTCCTCCTGAATTAAAAGATAAAATTTCTTATAAAAATTCCATAAATTATTTTAGAAAATATACAAGTCTTGCAAAAGTAACTGTGGAACTTACAGCTCATTTATTTTCTGAAGACGGATACAATAAACTAGAGAAAGCTAAAAATAGAAAATCTGGTGAAAAAAATCCGTTTGATTTAGGTGAAAAAGGATTTGCCGAATATTTAAATAATTTAGAAAAATCTATAGATGAAGCCATAAAAAAATAAAGTAATTTTATTAAAAAATTTGTAACTACTCAGTGGTATTAGTCATAAAAAATATAATATTTTTAAAAAGGTGTTTAAAAACTTACTTGTTCTAAGTGTAAAATAAGTATCACTAATCTCTGAGTAATTATAAGAAGTAATAAGAATATAAAAAGTCAATAATGAGAGGTAACCATGCTTAAAAATAGTTCTATAGGATTTGCTATCTGTACTACTGCAAGAAAAATTCATCAACATTTAACAGAGAAGTTTATAGATTATAATATTACCCCTGAACAATGGGTTGTATTAAAAACTTTATCTGAACAAGATGGAATTTCTCAAAAAGAAATTTCTGTTATAGTAGAAAAAGATCAAAACAATGTAAAAGCTATTGTTGATAAGCTAGAAATGAAAGAATTCATTATTCGAAAGCAAAATGCAAATGATAAAAGAGCGTTTTCCTTATATGTGACTTCTAAAGGAAACATCCTTGTTGAGGAACTATCACGATTAGATGAATCAATGTTGAGTGAAATTTCATGTGAGATAAAAGAAGAAGAAATCAATTTTCTTTACGATATTTTAAATAAAATCCAAAGAAATATTTGTAAAAACTAAGCTTTATTTACCTGAAGTTACGCCATAGAATTCCTTTTTTCTCCTTCAGGCTGCAGATGTATCTGATACATAACTTTAAGTTTTCAATATTTTTATTGACACATACATGAATGTATGTTAATCTAAGGCATATTATTTATGGAGTGATTATTTTGAGAAAAACTAAAAAAGATGCAGAGCAAACAAAAGCTTTGATACTAAAGGTAGCTTTAAATATATTCAGTGAGAAAAGTTATGAAATTTCGACTTTAAATGACATTGCCTCTGCAGCAGGATTAACTAGAGGAGCAATTTACTGGCATTTTAAGGACAAAAATGATATTTTAAAAGAACTTACTACTATTCACTTAGGAGAATTTTTAAATAAGTTGAATTTTCAACTTTATATTGAAGGGGAAGATTCATTAAAAACAATAAAAAAGTTGTTTGACTTATATTTTGAGCATTTTTTAGATAATGAATCTAATATGAAATTCAAGAAAATAATTGATGGAAAAATGTCTTTCAATGAGAATAATCCTTTTGTTTTAGAGATTTTTAAAGAAATTATAGATAAACTCCTGTATGATTTAAATCAAACTATAATTTATGGTCAAGGAAGAAACGAAATAAGAAAAGATATCGATGCGACATTTTTAACAACAACTATAATCTCTTTACTTATGGGATTAGATAAAATTATGAACCTTAATAAACATTATGAAAATATATTGAATAATAGAGAGAAATTTATACAAGATACTTTAGCAATATTAAAGGGATAAGAGGCTACCTTAACAGGTTAGCCTTTTCTCGGACAAATTTACACACATGTAAGGATGTATGTAAATTTGTTAGATAAATTGTAACTATTCATCCATAAAAAACAGAGTAAATGAGTAGATTTTATGGGAGTGTCTAATCATACTTTTTAGCATAGTAACAATTTCTGAAATTCCTCCTTCACAATAGGTGTAGGAAAATCTTTATATTTCAAGTTTTTTTAAGGTCTAAGTGGTTTTAATAAATTTAAAAAAGGAGAAAAAATTATGAAGAAAAGTTTTTTTTATTTATTGTTTATAGTGCTAAATATTTTATCTTTTTCTAAAGAAAAAGATAACTTAGTTATTGGTGTCATTTATGATAATTTTATTCAAAGTAAAAACATTTCTTATTCTTTAATGGAAAAAGAAATTAATAATTTAGTGGGGGATAAATATAATGTAATATTTCCTGAAGATAAGCAAATAGAAATTATTGGTACAGATAAGAATGAAATTTCAAAGAAAATAAATGTTTTATTAGATGATCCATCTGTAGACATAATTATCGCTGGAGGAGTTCTAGTTTCTTATGCAGTATTAGAAAGAGATAATTTGACTAAACCTATTTTTGCTCCTTTGATAATTAATCTTCCTAAAGAGATAGCAATAGGGAAAAATATGGTTTCTGGAAAGAAAAATTTAAATTATATAGTAAGTAATTTAGATTTGAAATCAGAAATAATAAATTTTAGTAAAATAAAGAATTTTAAAAAATTAAGTGTATTAATTGGAAAAGAAATGGAGAATATATTAAATCAAATGCCAGGTTTTTCAGTTGATGGAATTAACGTGGAATTTATTAAAATGAACAATGAAAATATGCCAGAGTTATTAGAAAAAATTAAAAATTCTGAAGTTGTAGCTTTAGGGCCAATAAAAGAACTGAGTGAAAAAAACCAACATATCTTGCTAAATAGTATAAATGAAAATAAAATACCAAGTTTTTCGATTTTTTCTTTAGAAGATGGTAATTTTCAAACTTTAGCTCAATATAGTTTTGAGAAAGAATATAATAAAAGAATAAGAACAATGGCCGTAAATATTTCACAATATTTAGATGGTAAAAAATTGTCGGATTTACCTATTTATATAGAGGCCAATCAACCAGAACTTATTTTGAATATGGAATCTATTAAAAAAACGGGAATTTGGCCTGATTGGACAATTTTGGCAGAAGCGAAATTAATAAACTTTATTCCAAATTCATCTCCGAATTCAATGAATCTTAAAGAATTAATTCAAATAGCTTTAAATAATAGCCCCAAAATTAATATTTTAAAAAAGGAATTGGATTTAGCAAGTTTAAATATTGATAAAGTAAAATCAAATTATAAACCAAAAATAGATGCTAATGCAACAGCAATGATTATTGATGAAGATAGAGCTGCAAGTATTCTAACACCAGTAGAAAAAACTTTAAATGCAGGAGTTACTTTGACTCAAGTAATACTAAATGAAGATTTAAATATGAATAAAGATATTCTTATTAAACAAAGAGAAATAAAAAAAGCTGAAATAAAAAAAGCTGAATTAGACTTAGTATTGGAAACAGCTGAGGCATATATGGCGGTACTGAAAGTAGAATCATCTGCAAAAATTCAAAAGAATAACTTAGAATTAACAAAAAGAAATTTAGAGCTTGCGAAAGAAAGAAAAGAAGCAGGTATATCAGGACAAGCTGACATATATAGGTTTGAAAGTGAACTCTCGAAAAGTATAAGTTCTTTGGTAGAGACTATGTTGAATATAGACATTGCAAAAACAAATCTTAAAAGAATTATAAATTATAACTTACAGCAACCTTTGGAATTAGTCAATATCGACTTCAATAGTGGGGATTTTTTGACAAGTAATTCAGAATTTTTTAAATATATTTCAAATCAAAATAATACAAATTTATTAATTGACTTTATGCATGAAATGGCAATGAAATCATCTACAGACTTAAAAAAAATAGACTATGGAGTGGAAATACAAAAAAGATTAATAAAAAATACAAAAAATAAAAAATTTATTCCAACTATAGCGTTACAAGCAAATTATTCAATAAATAATATAATTGCAGAAGGAGCAGGGTCGTCGTATCCAGATTTTGGGACTATAATAGGTGATGTTAGTGATAGCAACACTCAAAAAGCTCTAGGATCTATAGTAGGAGCTTTTGGTAATCCAGATGAATTTAACTGGAGTGTAGCTTTAGGATTTAGCTTACCTATATATACAGGTGGAGAACTGAAAATAGATAAAAAGATAGCTGAAAATTCTATCGAAGTTTTAGAACTTCAAAAAGATACTACCCAAAAGAATATAGATCAACAAATTATAACTAGTATTTCAAAAGTCGTTACAGAATATTCAAAAATTAAAAATGCAGAAATATCATTAACTTCTGCCCTAAAAGCATTAAATATTGTAAAAGAATCATATTCAAGTGGGATAACATCAATATTTGACTTAATTAGTTCTCAAAATGCTGCATTTTCTGCAGAGGAATATAAATCTACAATTACTTATGATTTAATGACTGCTATTATGAGGACAGAAAGAGTTTTAGAAGAGTTTTATATTTTAAAAAGTGACGAAGAAAAAGCAGAAATTTCTAAAAAAATAGATTTAATAGATGAGTAGGGATAATAAAAAATTTGTGAATATATATAAAATTTGGAGGACTACTTATGAAAAAGAATAAGATTAAACAAATAATGTTAGTTTTAGTTATTTTAGGAGTACTATCTGCATGTAAAAAAGATGAAAAAAAAGTAGAAGCAGAGATTGTAAAAAGTGTTAAATATGAGACAGTAGTAGGAGATGCTGGTGGATTTAATCAGAGATTTTCTGGGTCAATAAAACCAAAATCAGAATCAAACCTTAGTTTTAAAGTAGGTGGATCTATAGAAAAAATATATGTAAAAATAGGAGATAAAGTAAAGAAAGGACAACTTTTAGCGGTATTAGATAAAAATAATTATAGACTTCAAGTACAACAAGCAGAAGCAATGTATGAACAAGTAAAAGCTTCTACATTAACAGGAGATTTGAGAATAGATGAAGCGAAAACAGGAATAGCTCAAGCGAAAACAGGAATAACACAAGCCAAATCAGCAGTAGAACAGGCAGAAGCTGCATATACAAGAGCAGTTTCAATACAAAATACAGCAAAACAAGATTATGAAAGATACAGAAAATTATATTTAAATGATAATATTGCTCAAAATATTTTTGATAATTCTAAATCAAATCTTGAACAAACTACTGCAGCAGTTGAACAAGCATTAGCAGCAATAAATCAAGCTAAAGCAGTATACGAGCAAACTATAGCAAAACAAGATCAAACTAAAACTCTATTTGAACAATCTAAGGCAGGAAAAATTGCAATAAATGCTAACTTAAAATCTGCTACGACACAACTAGAATTAGCAAAGTTACAACATTCATACACTGAATTACGTGCTCCAGCAGATGGAACTATAGCTATGCAAATGGCAGAAGAAAATGAAAACATTGGAGCAGGAACACCTATTTTTAGGATAGATGGAGATAATTCATTACAAGCAGAAATATATGTATCTGAATCAATAATAAACAAAATAAAATTAGGAGATTCTACTGAAATATTTATAGATTCTTTAAAGGATACTTTTATAGGGACTGTAGTTGAAATTGGAAGTAGTTCAACAGGTTATGGTGGAACTTATATTATTAAAGTTGCAATAGATAAATTATCTCCAGAATTAAAAGTTGGTATGGCAGCAGAAGTTAAATTTAATTTTAAAGAACCAAATTCAGCAGAAGTAATTACTCTTCCCATGTTAGCTGTAAATGAAGATATTAATGGTGAAAAATTTGCATATGTAATTGAAAACTTAAAAGATGGAGAAGGAGTAGTTGTTAAGAAAAAATTAACTATAGGAAAAATTATTAATAATAGAATTGAAATTTTGTCAGGGTTAAAAGAAAATGAAAAAGTGGTTACAGCAGGTTCAAACAGAGTAATTCCAGGGCAGAAGGTGAAACTCTACGAGGAGGTTAAATAATGAAATTAACAGAATTAGCAATTAAAAATAAAGTAGTTACTTTAACAATAGTTTTTTTAGCTGTTGTAGGAGGCTTACTATCATTTAAGTCTATGCCAAAAGCAGAAGATCCAGGATTTACAATTAGAAATGCAGTAATTGTAACATATTTTCCTGGAGCAAGTCCTAAAAGGGTAGAAGAATTGGTGACAGATAAGATAGAAGAAGCTGTTATGGAAATTCCAGAATTGAAAGAGGTAAAAAGTACCAGTAAAAATGGTTTTTCAATGATAACAATAGAAATATCTAATGAATACGATGATATGCAGCCTATTTGGGATAAGTTAAGAAGAAAAATGTCAAGTTTGAGTCTTCCAAATAATGTATATGGCCCTATTGTAAATGATGAATTTGGAGATGTATTTGGAACTATAATTGGAGTTTCAGGAGAAGGATATAGTCCAAAGGAACTTAAATCAATTGCAGAAAATTTGAAAGATGAGCTTTTAGGAATTAATAGTATAGCAAAAGTAGATATTATCGGTGCTCAAGATGAAAAAATATTTGTTGAATATAAAAATGATAAATTAGCAGAAATTGGACTTTCTCCATATCAGCTACAACAAATATTATCTGCAACAAATATTGTTATTCCTGGTGGAAATATTTATGTTGATAGTGAAGTACTATCATTGGAACCTACAGGTAATTTTAATTCAATAGAAGATTTGGAAAGTATAGTAATAAGTGTTCCAAACTCAAATCAATCTTTTCTTCTAAAAGATATTGCTGAAGTTAAAAGATCTTATGTTGATCCTGCTTCATCAGAATTTAAAATCAATAATAAACTAGGAATAGGCTTAGCTATTTCTATGAAAAATGGTGGAAATATAATTGATTTAGGTGAAAAAATCAATGATAAACTTAAAGAGTTTAACAAAATTATTCCTGTAGGAGTAGAAACTGAATTAGTTTCATTTCAACCTAGTCTTGTAGAAAATAAAATAAATAGTTTTACTGCTTCTCTTGTACAAAGTATATTAACAGTAGTATTAGTTTTACTAGTATTTTTAGGTATAAGGACAGGGTTTCTCATTGCAGGAATGATTCCTGTAATAGTATCAATTACATTTTTAATAATGTCATTTTTTGGAGTTATGGTAGAACAAGTATCTTTAGCAGCCCTTATTATAGCCTTAGGAATGCTTGTAGATAATGCTATTGTAGTTTCAGAGAGTATTATAGTGAAAATGGAGCATGGAAAAGACGCAGAAACAGCTGCAGTAGAATCAACTAGCGAGCTGGTATTTCCATTACTAATTTCTTCATTGACAACTTGTAGTGCTTTTTTACCGATTGCTTTAGCTAAATCAAGTGTAGGAGAATTTTGTTTATCACTATTTCAAGTTATAACAATAACATTATTAACTTCTTGGGTTTTAGCAATTACACTTATTCCATTGTTGTGTACTATGTTTATAAAAGTTAATAAGAAAGAAGAAACATTTAATTCTCTTTTTTACAAGATATATAGAGGATTCTTAATTAATGCCTTAAAGAAAAAATACTTAACAATGGGTATAATGATAGCTGTATTAGGATTAAGTTTGATAACTATGAAAAAAGTTCCATTTATTTTTATTCCAAGTTCGGATAAACCTATGATGACTGCAACAATTAAACTTCCTGGAGGAACATCCATCAAAGAAACTGAACAAATAATGAATGAGTTAGATTCATATATTGAAAAAGAATTAAAGGTTGAAAATAATCCCAAAAAAACAGGAATTATGGACTTATTCTTGACAGGTGGAACAACTAAGAAATACCCTAAAGAAGGGATTGTAACATGGGGAACCTTTATTGGAGAAAGTGCTCCAAGGTTTTATCTATCTTTTGTACCAGAGTTATCGTCTCCAGAATATGCGTTTATGTTAATAAATGTCACATCAGATACAGTAATTCCAGAAATAACTAAAAAGTTAGAAGAATTTAGCCTCAAAAGATATCCTGATATGGACTTATCTATGGCGAAACTTGAAATGGGTCCACCTGTAGGAAAGCCTATTCAAATAAGAATAAAAGGAAAAGATATAAATAAATTATATGAAATAAGCGAACAAGTTAAACAAAAAGTTAGAGAAACAGAAGGTACAAAGAATATTGCTGATGACTGGGGACTAAAGTCTAAAAAAGTAATAGTAGATATCAATCAATCGAAGGCAATAAAAGCGGGTCTGACTAGCCAAGATGTTGCAGGGTCATTATCTACTATGATAGATGGATTTACTGCCAGTAGTTTTAGAGAAAATACAGAAACTACTCCTATAGTATTAAGAGCAAAGGAAGCTAGGAGTAATAATTTTGAAGAAATAGAAAATGCAAAAGTATATTCATTAAATTCTGGGAAATCAGTTAATTTAAGTCAAATTGCAGATATTAAATTTGCTTGGGAACCATCGGTAATCTATAGGACAGACAGCTTAAAGACTATAACTGTTACCTCAGAAATATATGATGATTACAATGCAATAAATATTATTAATACAGATATTATTCCGTGGTTAAATGAGCAACAAAAAGAATGGGGTTATGGATTTTCATATGAAATTGGTGGTGCCCTTAAAACTACTAATGAAAGTATCAGTTCTATTACGAAAGTACTACCTATTGCAGGAATGATTATTCTTTTATTACTGATAATTCAATTTAACTCTTATAAAAAAGTTGCAGTTATTTTATCAATAATGCCATTTATAATAATTCCAGTTGCATTTATATTAATACTTTCTGGAAGAGCTTTTGGATTCCTACCGATGCTGGGAGTTATTGCTCTAGCAGGGATTTCAATTAATACAGGAATTGTTTTAATGGATAGGATTAATTTAGAGATGATTAATGGAAAGGATTTGCATGAAGCAATTATAGATTCTTGTCAAGCAAGATTAAGACCTATTGTATTAACAACAGGAACTACAATATGTGGATTAATTCCTTTATGGACATCTGGAGGACCGTTGTTCTCAACAATGGCAGTAGTAATGATGGCAGGACTTGTATTTATAATTCTACTTGTATTATTAATTTTGCCAGTTATTTTTGCGATTTATTATAAAGTTAACTTTAAAGATTTTAAATATAAAATTCATGATATAGAAAATTTGTAATATACCATTTTTTATGTGTAACTTGCAGTTACATTTGAAATCTCATTTATAAATTTAAATTCAGAAAGGACAAATTAGGCTTTTAAACCAATCTGTCCTTTTCTTATCATATGCATATTTTAATTTCTCTAATTGTATTCTAAGCTGACTTTAGACTTTTAACTTCCTTAAATTAATGTAGTATGGGTCTAAGTTCTAACTTTTCCATATCTGGCCTAGCTTTTATAGCCATCAGCTTAAGGAAATAATAAAATCAGCTTTTTTTGCTTCTTTACTTAGGGTCTGCTGAAAAATAAAAAAACATTGATTCTATTAACTTTTAAGCCAAAAAATGATATAATAAATGCAAAGAAATTTAGCTTTTTAGCCAAAATCCTTACATTTGGAGCTGATGAAATGTATAAAATGTCCAATCCTCAAAAAACTTTATTCACAATGTTTGATTTATCTAAAATTGTCATAGAAAATTCCAATAATCGTTGGGTTATTCTTTCTAAAATTATTCCATGGGAAAAATTGGAAGAAAGATATGCTAGAAACTTTAAACCTAAAGGTGGAAGACTTGCAAAGTCTTTTAGAATTGCTTTAGGTTCTTTGATAATCAAAGAAAGAATGAACTTATCTGATGAAGAAACTGTTAATCAGATTATGGAAAATCCTTTTCTTCAATATTTTTTAGGAATGGGCACTTTTCAATATGAAAAACCTTTTAATTCCTCAATGATGACTCATTTTAGACAAAGATTATCTCGAAATTTCATAAATGAAGTTAACGAATTTTTAATTGATGAAGAAGTTAAAAAGTCTTTAAAATCAAAAGATGAGGACGAAAATAATGATGATACTCCAAATAAATCAGATGATTTTTTAAATTCTGAAGAAAGCACTTCTACTAAAAATAAAGGGGAATTAATGTTAGATGCAACTTGTTGCCCTTCTGATGTTAAGTTTCCAACAGATGTGTCACTTCTAAATGAAGCCCTTGAAAGAACTCATAAAATGATAGATATTTGTCACAGTTTTGCTGAAAAAAGTATTAAAAAACCTAGAACAGATAGAGGACAGTTAAGACAAATTTTCTTAAATATTTCAAAAGCAAAAAGAAATTCAAATAAAAAAATAAAAAAAGCAATTAAAACACAGTTAACAGCTTTAAGAAACTCAATAAAATCAATTGTAGAACTTTATACAAATGTTGGTTTAAAAGAAAATCATTTGAAAGAATTAGAAATTATTAAAAAAGTTTATGAACAACAACTTGAGATGTTTAAAGAGAATAAAAAGAGTGTAAAATATAGAATACTCAGTATCAGTAAGTCTTTTATTAGACCAATTCAAAGAGGAAAAGCAAGGGCAAGTACAGAGTTTGGAGCTAAACTGGAAGTTATGTTAATCAATGGATTTTCTTATGTAAATAATCTATTTTGGGATAACTATAATGAAGGGACATATTTAATAGAAAGCGTAGAGAAATATAAGGAAAAATTTGGGTTTTATCCTGAGGCTGTTCTTGTAGACAGGCTCTATAGAAACAAAATAAATATTAAATATTGCAAAGAAAGAGGGATTCGCATAAGCGGTCCAAGATTAGGAAGACCAACGGAAACAAGCAAGCGAGAAGATAAAATTTTAGCTTATGAAGATTCTTGCAAAAGAAATGCAGTAGAAGGCGTATTTGGAGTATGTAAAAGAAAATATGGAATGAATAAAATAATGAGTAAATTAAAGGAGACAAGTGAAACAGAAATTTCATTACAAGTATTGGTAATGAATTTAGGAACTCTTCTTAAGAGAGTTTTTTTGCAAATTTTCCAGATACTAAAAAACACAGAAAAAAAAGAGATAAAAAAAGTTCTTATCTCAATTTTTATGATTTTAAATATTTATATTATGAAAATAAAATAACAAACTTTATGAAATTTAAAACTACTTCTAATTCAGTAAGTCCTACTTATGGTAGAATATTTCTACTAACTTAAAGGAGCTTTTTTTATGGAATCAAAATACTTGAACTTTTTACTGGATGAAAATGAAATTAATAGAGTTGCTAAAGAGGTAGGTCTTTGTAAGAGGATTAGAAAGTTTACCCCTTTGGAACTCTTAAAAATGGTTGCCTTTTCTCCTAATAATATAGCCAAAGATATACTGAATGAAATCTCCTTGAATCTCTTTGAAATTTCTAATCTTTCTGTATCCAATGAATCTTTAAATAAGAGGTTCAATTCTAAATTTGTTAAATTTCTAAAAGTTATTTTTCTAGAGCTTCTTAATATAAAACTTGATGTTAAGAAACCTGAGAAAAATATCGTAGAACCATTTAATAGAGTTCTTTTGACAGATTCTACCGTTTCTAAGTTACATAGCTCTCTTAGTGAAGAATATTCTGGAGGTAGAAATCAAGAAGGACCTTATTCCTCCCTCAAAATAAATCTAATAAAAGACTTAAAAAACAATATTCCTGTGGATGTTAAAATTTCAAGAGGAACAAAAAATGATTATGAATTTTTACCAAGGATTAAAAAGTTTATGAGAGCCAAAGATTTGATTTTGAATGATTTAGGATACTGTTCTCTCGAGTTTCTTAAGCATGTTATTAAAAAGAAGGCTTTTTTTGTTTCAAAACTAAAACTCAACTCTTTAAAGACTATATCACTTGAAAATCCTAATCCTGACTATTTTAAAAGTGGAGTAGTAAAACTACAAAATAAATTTATTCCATTTGATGTAGAAAAAGAATGTAATTCCATGGTTGCTGGAGAAATTAGAGAGTTTGAAAATGTTCATATCGGAAGTGATTCGCATAAACTTCCTTGTAGATTAATTATCACAAAGCTTCATGGAGTATTGGAAGAAAGAAGATATAAAACAATCACTAAAAAAATTAGAATGTGCAGAGGAGTAAAAAAAGAGAATAGAGAAATGGTTAAATTTGGATTTATGATTACAAATCTTTGAAAAGACTTGTATCCAAAGGAGCAAATCTATCCCATCTATAGTTTAAGATGGCAAATAGAATTAGAATTTAAAAACTGGAAATCAATTCTTGAAATAGATGAAAGTGGTAGAAAGCTTAAAAAAGAAAGAATTGAAGCTCATTTTTATGGGAAATTAATCAATATCGGCCTAGCATCGTTTTTTTGGGAAAAAACAATCATTTGACCATTTTTACCAATAAAATCAATAATTTTTAATAAAATTGTCCCTTTTACCTTATTCTCAAAAACTACAGTTTATGAGAGCAAGATAGCATTACTAAAAATGACACATCTCTCTGATTTTATTAATGTATAAGCTCAAATGATCCGTTTTCCGCAAAAAAACGATGCTAGGCCACTATGAGTTTAAAATGAGAAATTCAAATTACAGAGTTTTATGGGTTATTTGTCTTTTCTAAATTCAAATGGATTTTTAGTATTTGACTTTGACCATATTTATACAATTAAAGATTTACAGGATGCTGACCCTTTTATTCTAAAAAGAGAGTTTAAAAAAATATGTTCAGAATGGCTCCATGCTGTTACTTGGGGTTATGATGAAAGGGAAGTAATAAGCGACTACACAGAGCTATCACTTCGTTCCGCATAAGATATATCTAAGTTTCTACGAAACTAAGATTATCTAAAAAAGGGTAAGGATGGGAAGGTTGTGAGGAGGACTTATTTGAGGATGTGAAAAATCCCTGCAAGGAGCAGGGATTTATTGTTTATTTTTTAAACCAAAATTTAAACATATTTTACACTTTCCTATTTTGGTATTTATTTGATATGTTCCCATCTCTTTTTCTAAAAAATGATTATTGCAAACTTCACAAAAATAATCTTTTTTAACCTCAATTTCCTTAACTTCATTTTCTTTTAATAATTTTTGTTTATGAAAAATTCTCTTTATAAAGTAATCTGGAGAATCATTATTTTCCTTAGATATATTTTTTACAATTTCTATATCTATTTTTTTTTGAAAAATTTTAATATATCCTTTATTAAGAATAAATATTCCACAACTTTGAAATTTTTTAGGATTATCTTTAACCAATTTTAACTTAATATCTGGTCTATCAATCTGTCTTACTAAAGGATTTTTACTAACTAGCATATCCAATTTAGTGTTATTAAAAATAATTCCACCACTTAAAGACATCCCACTATCTTCCCATAAAACCCCAATAATCTCATTGCTCACATATTTTTCAAGTGCTATACTACATCTTTTTTTACTTACTTCTATCTCTAATAATCTATTTTGTTCTTCAATTTTTTTTTGTTGTTTTCTTTCAATATTTGCTTTATATTCAATTTCTCTTAGAATTTTCTTATGTTTTTCTAATTTGCTTCTATGCTTCTTATCAAATATCCACCTTTTATTATATACTCCACTTAATATAATCTCTTTAAACAAATTATAATCAAAATTCTCATTACTTCTATAGTAATCACCTAAATCTATTTCCAAAGTAGATACATTGTATTCCTTTATTTTTAGTAGTTTTTCATAATCAACTTTATGTGTTACAGCAATTTCAACAAAGAAATTATTCTCATCGCCAACCCATGCAATAATATCTGGCTTAATGTCATTATAACCTTTTTCAACTTCAATTTTTGTAAGGTCTATTTTTTTAAAATTCGAATAACTTCCTACTTCTTTGGCAAAATCAGGAACCAAAAGGTATTTATTTTCTTCTATAATTTTCTTTGCTAACAAATGAAGCATACTTTCTCCATAGCTTTCGCACTCATTAGAATTATAGTGAGCAAAGTGATGAACTTTAATTTTGCCTTTTCTCGCTACTAATTGAGAATTGCAGACTGGACAAAAACAATCACATTTTAAACCACTTTTTACTTCATTTATTGATATTAAATTTCCATTTTTTAGAGCCATATTAAATAGCATAGGACACCTCTAAATATTAATTTTATCTGACTATATACTTATATTCTTTATCATTGACTTTAATAATCAAATATAAAGGCTTTTGTGTTTCAGTTGATACTTCTAAAGGCACTTCAACAAAACTATGAGTTAACAATTTACGAAGAGGGTCAATATATGCAAAGCTATTAAAATCAGAACCATCTGATTCTTCTGCTAAAGGATAAGCTTTATATTTGTATTTATTATTATATATAATTTCTATATCAATAAAATCACTAACTTCTTTAGACTCTGATAATAAACTTTTCAGTAAAATCTTTGCATTAAAATAAATGCCTTCAGGGTCTTTACTTTCGTAATAATGATAATACTCCGCAGGATTGGAAGAATATAATTTTTTACTAAAAACTATATCTTTTATCGTAAACTCACAAAACTCTGGAACAGTTATTATTTCATTTAATTTTATTTCTTGAATTTTTGGTGTAGTTACTTTTGTTGTTGCTGAAAATAT
>OBMA010001309.1_pt1 | contig 15237 bp, 10 predicted proteins | sample 1539141 | NCBI WGS metagenome assembly OBMA01 (sample SAMEA3991484, study PRJEB22521) | metagenome | biome: anthropogenic terrestrial biome; feature: sewage plant; material: raw primary sludge | place: Sweden | collected 2012-09-26 | reverse complement strand
TAATAAAGCAAACTGTAAGTATGTATACTCAATGAAAATTGAAGTCAGACTAGGCGACGCAGATGTAGATCGAACTTAAGTTCATCACATCAAGTCAACAACGTCTGACTTCAATTTTCGCAGAGGATTAGTTACCAAAAACCTTTACACGGTCACTATCCGCCATGTAATCTTTTTCCCCTGCTGGAGCTGCGATGCTACCGAATGGAGCTTGTGCACGAAGTTTCCAGTTAGCTGGGATACCGTATTTTTCAGCAACTTGTGCATCTACCAATGGGTTGTAGTGTTGAACGTTCATACCGATATTTTTCTCAGCAAATGCCAACCACACTGCATACAAGTTGATACCGTGAGCTTGTTCAGACCAGATTGGGAAGTTTTCTGCATAGAGTGGGAAGCTTTCTTGCAAGCCTTTAACTACGTCTTGGTCTTCGAAGAACAAGATAGTACCTGCACCTGCAGCAAAGCTAGCCAAGCGGCCTTTAGTGCCTTCAAATGCTTCAGCTGGTGTTACTTTTTCCAATTCACTGTAAGCAATTTCGTTCCAGAAAGCTTCTGATTCAGCACCAAAAAGTACTACTGCGCGACTTGATTGTGAGTTGAAAGCTGATGGTGATTCTTTCATAGCTTTCTCAACGAGAGCTACTACTTCTTCATTTGATACTAGCAATTCTTTACCGAGTGCATAAATAGTACGACGAGTTTCTTGAAGTTTTGCAAAATTTGACATAGATTTCCTCTTTTCTGTTTATTACTATCTAGTAATTTTTATCACTATGTGGGGATTATAAACCTATTCAAAAAAATAATCAAGAGTTTTGGCTTCTTTTTTTGTAAAAAATCACTGTCTCTCAAAATAACGAGAAACAGTGACCTTCCTTATTAAAACAAATCATCAAATAAGCTCAACTGGTTGTCCTCTGGCATTTTACCCAGGATTCCCATTTCATCCATTTTTTCAACAAGCGTACTTGACAATCCTCCACGTTTTCGGAGTTCAGTCTTGGAGAGAAATTCTCCTTCAGCACGCGCTGCAACGACCTGCTTAGCAACGTTTTCACCCAGACCATCCATGGCAACAAATGGAGGGATAAGGGTATCCCCCTCAATCAAGAACTCTGTAGCATGAGATTTGTATAAATCTAATTTACCAAACTTGAAACCACGTTCCAGCATTTCATTGACCAATTCAAGTGTGGTATAAAGATCCTGTTCAACGTTTGAAGCTTCGTTGTTCTTCTTTTTGAGGGCAATCTCTTCCATCTTGGACTTGACTTTATCCAATCCACCTGACATGGTCGCCAAATCAAAGGCTTTCGCACGAATGGAGAAATATGCACAATAATAATATAGCGGATGATGAACCTTGAAGTAGGCAACTCGTAAGGCCATCATAACGTAAGCAGCCGCATGGGCTTTAGGGAACATGTACTTGATTTTACCACATGATTCAATGTACCAATCAGGTACCTTGTTGTCCTTCATGGCTTGGATGTAACCATTTCGCTCTTCCTCTGAAATCTTGAGCCACATCCCTTTCCGTACCCGTTCCATGATGTTAAAGGCCATTTTCGGTGGCAAACCAGCATGCATGAGGTACACCATGATGTCATCCCGACAACCGATAACCGTAGATAGGTCAGCAATCCCGGATTTGATTAAGTCTTGCGCATTGCCCAACCACACATCTGTACCATGTGATAGACCAGATAACTGAAGTAATTCCGAAAAAGTTGTTGGGTGGGTTTCTTCAACCATCCCTCGAACAAAATTGGTCCCAAATTCCGGAATTCCTAACATACCAGTCGGTGTCCCAATCTGTTCAGGGGTAACACCTAAAATTTCTGTTCCTGAGAAAAGGGCCATTACCCCTTTATCATCTGCGGGAATCGTCTGTGGATCAATGCCTGACAAGTCCTGCAACTTCCGAATCATCGTCGGATCATCGTGTCCGAGAACATCGAGCTTAAGAACGTTTTCGTCAATATCATGGAAGTTAAAGTGAGTAGTCTGCCAACTTGCGGTAATATCATCAGCCGGGTATTGTACTGGGGTAAAGTCATAAACATCCATATAATTAGGAATAACAACAATCCCTCCCGGGTGCTGACCCGTTGTTCGTTTCACACCAGCTGCTCCTGCTGCTAAACGCTCCACTTCCACATCCCGGTAGAATTTTCCATAATCTCGTTCATACCCACGTACAAAACCATAGGCCGTCTTAGCAGCTACTGTACCAACTGTTCCCGCACGGAAGGCATATTCCTCACCAAAAATCTTACGCACATCTAAGTGAGCAGATGGTTGATCATCTCCAGAAAAGTTCAAGTCAATATCGGGAACCTTATCTCCATCAAAACCTAGGAAGGTTTCGAAAGGAATATCCTGACCATCTTTTTTATACTTTGTTCCACAATTGATACATACCTTATCTGGTAAATCAAAGCCTGAACCATAGGAACCGTCTGTAATAAATTCACTGTGCTGGCAATTTGGACAGACGTAGTGAGGAGGCATTGGATTTACTTCTGTAATCCCAATCATGGTTGCTACGAAACTAGAACCAACCGATCCCCGAGAACCAACTAAGTAGCCCCGTTCATTCGATCGTTGTACCAACATCTGCGATGCTAGGTAAATCACTGCAAACCCATTACCAAGAATAGAAGACAGCTCTTTTTCTATTCGCAAGTCAATAATATCTGGCAAAGGATTACCATAAATCTCAAAGGCTTTTTGATAGGTTAATTCAGCGACTGTTTCTTCTGCCTTTTCAATATAAGGCGTATACAGATCCGTCTTCACGACTTCTACATCTTCAAACCGACTCAGCATCGCATTAGGATTGGTAATGACAATCTCACGAGCTAAACTTTCTCCCAAGAAAGCAAACTCGTCCAACATCTCGCTAGTCGTTCTAAAGTGAGCCTTAGGCAGTGGAGCTGGTTGGGCATTTTCCCCATTTCCAATGGTCCAGTTAATCGGTGCCCCTTGCCCTAGAGCCCGTACAATAATTTCTCGATAGATTTCTTCCTCGGGATCTATATAGTGAACATTCCCCGTCGCCAAAACTGGCAGTCCTGCCCTACGCCCTACCTCAATTAACTGCTTGATAGTTTCTTCAATCTCTACAATATTCTTAAACTGTTCCTTGGCAATCATTGGTTCATAAAGAGCTGGAGGCATAACTTCGATAAAATCATAGTAGGTAGCCTTTTTTACCGCATCATCCATTCCCTTGGACAGAAGCTCTTCAAACACTTCACCTTCTTGACAAGCTGTCCCTAGTATTAGTCCTTCGCGATGGGCATCCAGAACTGTTCTTGGTATGCGAGGAACACCTGCAAAATATTTAGTATTTGACAGGGATACGAGCTTGAAGATGTTTTTTAAACCAACTTGATTGATGACATATAAAGTGGCGTGTTTGACACGAGCCTTCTTATAAGAATCTTCTACAATTAGTTCGGTATTGAGTTGGTTAAGATTCGCTATTTGATGTTTTTCAAAGGCATCCTTTAGGAAGATGAAGAGCAAGCGCCCCGTCGCCTCCGCATCGTAGTTCGCCATATGGTGATGTTCTAAGGCAACCCCAAATCGCTTTGTCAAAGGCCCCAGACCATGTCGCTTATAATCTGGATAAAGATTTCGAGCAAACTCCAAGGTATCAATCACAGGTTGACTAATCGTTGGAAGACCAGCCCGCTCGTAGTTGACATCCATAAAACCGACGTCAAAAGTAGCATTATGCGCAACCAAAATCGAACCCTGACAGAAGTCTTGAAACTCACGTAAGACTTGCTCAAGTGGTTTCGAGCCTCTCACATGTTCGTCCGTAATCCCTGTCAACTCAGTCGTAAACTGACTCAGCGGGTGACCTGGATCGATAAATTCATCAAATTCAGCAACGATATTTCCTTTATGCATCTTAGAAGCCGCAATCTGAATCAGGGAATTATTGACTGCAGAGAGGCCTGTTGTTTCCACGTCAAAAACCACATAAGTGGCATCTGATAGCACCACATCTGCTACATTGTAGGCAATCGGAACAGAATCCTCAACGATATTAGCTTCCATTCCAAAGAGAGCTTTAATACCGGCTTTTCGCGCAGCATGATAACCATGTGGGAAAGACTGAATATTTCCGTGGTCCGTAATCGCCACAGCCTTATGACCCCAAGCTGCTGCACGCGCGATTAAATCCTCAACTGCTGGCAGGGCATCCATCGTTGACATATTGGTATGGGCGTGAAATTCAATACGTTTCTCATCATCAGGCATCAGATCCTTACGAATTTCTTTTTTGATCTCTTGAACTTCCTGTACATTCATGGTCAAATCACGCGTGAAATTATTGGTCTCCACGTTTCCACGAACCCTTAACCAGTTACCTTTTTTTACCATATCAAATTTTTGAGCCTCTTCTTCATTTTTAGCCCACTTCTGCATGGTAAAAGAAGATGTATAGTCGGTCATCTTGAAATTGATAATGACTCGTCCCGTCTTCGTGGTTTTCTGCTCAACATCAAAAACTAACCCTTCAAAGACAATACGATTTTCTTCACTGTTCACCTCAATCATCGGAGTAATATCCGCTTTCTCAATATTGACTTTAGCAGGACGGTTTTTCTTATATTCTGGGACAAATGGCTGATCTGCCTCTGGTGGTGGAGCCATTTGAGATAGTTGTTCCAGGGCTGCTAAATTTTCCTCATTAGCCTGCTGGTAAATTTCTTCATTTTGTGCATGGAAATCCTCTGCCTGTTGTTGCGTCATTTCTTGGCAGACTTTAATATCTACAGTAAGATTCCCAAAACCAAATCGCTTGTATTGTTCAACTAAATTCGGCAAATGATTCTTGCGAAAATGAGCTGTATCAATCGTTTCTGGTCCTTTTATCCACAGAACTCCGTCTCGATAAGTCACAGCAAGTGGCTGAAACAGTGCCTTGAACCCAGCACTCTGGCACAAATCTTCCATAAAAGCCTCTGGATAATAGGCTTCCACCAAACCCGCCTCAAAACTGTCCGCATCTGTTACCAAAGAAAATTGAATCTTGTTCCCTAGTTTTTCAAACTCTGTTTTCAAATGAGCCTTAAAGAGTTGATATTCTAAAAGTGGTAGGGGATTTTCAAAACGGAAGGTAAACTCCCATAATTTACTGACCTTGTGCAAGACCACTTTCTCAATCTTTGCAGTCGAAAAAGCCCCTGATTGTCGTGCATCAAGAGGCATCCCGATTTGTTGAAGCAAAAGCTGAAATTTATCTGACATGACCATTTCCTTTGTAATTAGTTAGAATCATTTTACCATAAATGGAGGAATTTTTCTTGGACTAAGTGAGAGACTTTCTGGCAGGCCACCATCATTTAACTTGCTTTTTCAAGCTTCCTTGTTATCATAGAAATAAAAAAAGGCAGTTGCGTCAATAACTCCCCAAAGTAGAACCGTTAAAAGGACAGTGACTATTTAATTTTAACTAAAGAAACAGCCGTTACTTGCCAAAGTATTGACGGCAATTCCTTTTTGTCATGTTCTGTGAAGAATTTATTGTACAAGCTGATTAAAACCATGGAAAAGCTACCAGAAGCTAGAATCTTCTGTACAACCTCAAAAGTGGAAACAGCAATTTTTTTGTCGTGGGATAACCGATTATATCAACAAAGACTTGGCTATCATCAACCAAGTCTTTTTCTGTTTATTCATTTTCTTTAGTAAGAATTTGAAGAGTTTCAAGGAGTTGATCCACATGAACTTCTACAGTATCACCTGTGCCCTTGATTTTCACTTCGACAATACCATCCGCTGCTTTCTTACCAACTGTCACACGGATTGGCAAGCCAATCAAGTCACTATCAGAGAACTTCACGCCGACACGCTCATTACGGTCGTCAGTTAATACTTCATATCCTGCACCAACCAAACTTGCTTCGATAGTCTGAGTCAATTCCATAGCTACTTCGTCTTTGACATTGACTGGAATCAAATGCACATCAAACGGTGCCAATTCTTTAGGGAAATTGATCCCCCAAGCGTAACGGTATTCGCCTTTAGGTGTCTTATTAACAAAGAGGCGAGCATGTTGTTCAAGAACCGCTGACAAGAGTCGGCTAACACCAATTCCATAGCATCCCATGATAATCGGCATAGAACGACCATTCTCATCCAAGATGTTGGCATTCATGCTGTCTGAATAGCGTGTACCGAGTTTGAAGATGTGACCAATCTCGATACCACGGGCAAAGTTGAGAACCCCGTGTCCATCTGGAGAAGGTTCGCCTTCCTTGACTTCACGAATGTCCACATACTCAGTCACTTGGAAATCACGCCCTGCATTGGCACCTGTGTAATGGAAACCGTCTTCGTTGGCACCGACAACAGCATTTTTCACATCTTGCACCTTGCGGTCTGCAATAATCTTGATGTTTTCTGGCAAGCCGACTGGTCCAAGGGAACCAAAACCTGCACCGAAGATTTTTTCAGCATCCGCTGGGCCTGCTACATCAAAGAAATCTGCTCCAAGGTAATTTTTCAATTTAACATCATTGACCTGGTCGTTGCCAACAAGTAGGGCAACAACAGGCTCACCATCTGCCATAAAGAGCATGGTTTTAATGGTTTGCTCTTCCGCAACATTCAAGAAGGCGGCCACTTCATCAATTGTTTTTGCATCTGGTGTAGCAACTTTTACTAATGTCTCTTCAGCAACCACAGCTGTCCGTGGTTTGTACTCACTCGTTGCCATCTCTAAGTTGGCAGCGTAGCCAGATTCGCTTGAGTAAGCGATGGTATCTTCACCAGATATAGACCAAGCCAAGAGTTCTGCTTTAATCGCTTCAAGGACATCCTCTGGGATTTCCTCAAAAGAAGCAACCGATTTATCCAAGACAACCCAGCGATTTAGATTGGTACGGTCTGGGGTGATAGCCATAAATTCTTGACTATCCTTACCACCCATTGCACCACCATCACCGATAATGGCCTTAAACTCCAAGCCTGCACGAGTGAAGATTGCCTCGTAAGCCGCCTTGTAGTCATCGTAGGTCTGGTCCAGACTCTCATAGCTAGCATGGAAGCTGTAGCCATCTTTCATGATGAACTCGCGACCACGGAGGAGACCATTACGAGGACGTTTTTCGTCGCGGTATTTTGGTTGGATTTGATAGATATTAAGCGGCAACTGCTTATAAGATTGAACTGCATCACGCGCTAAAAGGGTCACCGTTTCTTCGTGGGTTGGTCCCAAGATAAAATCAGAACCTTCGCGGTTTTTGAGTTTGTATAAGTCATCGCCATATGTTTCATAACGACCTGACTCACGCCAGATATCTGCTGACAAAAGCGCTGGCGCTAAAAATTCAATAGCATCAATTTTGTCAAACTCCTCACGCATGATTTTTTTCGTTTTTTCAATCACACGGTTTGCCAATGGCAAATAGCTGTAAATACCAGCAGAAATCTGACGAACATAGCCCGCACGCAACATCAAAGCGTGGCTAATCACCGACGCATCCGAAGGCATCTCCCGCAAAGTAGGGATAATCAATTTAGACTGTTTCATAATTTAAGATATAAGTGCGTTAAGAAAACGAAACGAAAATAGGAAACCTAACGCAGTGCCTTTGGCACAAGGCAGGTTTATCTTTTTCGTAAAGTTTTTAGCACGCATTCAATTCCTTTCGTAGTTACTTGATTGGAAGACAAAGAATTATTTTTTCAAAACCCTCGCTGACGCTCGAGTTCAAATCTGAAACTCTCTGTTCCTTTCTTTTTCGTATTTTTCAGAACATCCTGCGTAGCACGCATTCAATTCCTTATATTAATTTCAATTTATTCTAGAAGAAAACACGTATAATGTCATTCCATGTGACTACTATCATAAGAACTACCATTACGGCCACACCCGCTAGGGTAATATAAGATTCTGTTTCTGGCTTTAATGGTTTTCTACGTATTGCTTCCAGAATATTCATCACAATTTTACCACCATCTAAGGCTGGAATTGGAATCAAATTAAATATTCCAAGGTTAATGGAAAGCATGGCCATTAGCCCCAATACAGATGCCAAACCAAATTCAGCAGCTTGGGCACTAACTTTATAGATGGCTACAGGACCACCCAATTGTTTCACATCAAAGTTTGCAATAAGATTTTTCAAAGCTGTTACAATCAAGAGTGCCGTCGCACCTGCTTCTTGGAAACCACCGACTATTTTATCAACGAAGCCCGTCTTCAAGATTGGTGAAATCCCAATTCGATAGGTTCCGTCCACTTTCTCCGCAGTAACGGTCACATTTTTGGTTGCTCCATCATGTTCCACAACCAAATCAAAGCTTGGAGCAGTTGTTGCATCTTCCGCCGCCTTGCTAATGATCGTCGCGACTTCTGTGTAGCTGTCTGTTGCATCACCATTGACAGATAAAATTTTATCACCAGTCACAAGTCCAGCTGCTTGTAAGGCACCACCATCAGTAATACTAACTGCATTGCTTGACAAATCGGCGACCCCACCTTGCATGAACATCAAAAAAATAAAAACTAAGATGCCCAAAATGAAGTTATTCATCGGCCCAGCAAAGTTGGTGATCAAGCGCCCCCAGACTGTCGCATTTTGGTATTGAACATCCAGTGGAGCAATTCGAACTTCAGTGCCATCTTCCTCGACAATCGTTGCATCGTGATCAACTTTATAAGTCTTGCTTTCTTCCAAGACCAAGCCTGTGATTTCTAATTTTTCTTCGAAATCAAAACTAGTCACATTCATCGGTAAGCTAAGGTTATCTAGCTGTTTTCCAGTTAAATTTATCCGCGTCACAACACCAGCTTCATTCAAGCTGAGGCTAGCAGGAGTCCCTGTCTTAATCTCTGTCTTATCTTCACCCCAACCGGCCATTCGAACATAACCACCAAGAGGAAGAATACGAATCGTGTAAAGCGTCCCATCCTTACCTGTATGAGCGAAAATCTTTGGCCCCATCCCAATCGCAAATTCCCTTACAAGGATTCCTGCTTTCTTAGCAAAGTAGAAGTGACCAAATTCATGGACAACCACAATGACACCAAAAATAAAAATAAATGCTAAAATTCCTTTCATAGGACCTCCTTAAAATAGGCCAAAGAAGTGCATAATCGGAAAGACAAAAATCATACTATCGAAGCGATCCAATATACCACCATGTCCTGGAATAATTTTTCCAGAATCCTTTACACCAAAATGGCGTTTAATCGCACTTTCAACTAAATCTCCGAATTGTGAGAATATCGAGAAAATCACAACTAGCAACAATATCATGCCGAAGGAATAACCAGCCAACAAAGACTTATCGACAATCAAGAAAATGATAGCAACTACCACCGCAGAAAGAATACCACCTACAAAGCCTTCAACTGTTTTATTCGGTGAAACCTTTGGTAATAGTTTTCTGCGTCCAAACTGGCGTCCAATCATGTAAGCGCCTATATCCGTAGCCCAAACCAAACAGAGGGCAAAAAAGACCTTATTTAGACCATCCATTCGAGCCAATACCAAGCTATGGAAGCCAATTCCTACATAGAAGCTTGATGCAATTGGAAAGACTACGTCTGAATAATTGTATCGACCAATATTGAAAACTGTAGCCCCAAGAAGAAGGAAGACTACAATCGCATATGCTGTATAGTTCCCATCTGTCGGCAAGAATGTTAGATAATTCTGTAACGGAAGCGTCAATACTAGACTTGCCAACATGGCTAAAACACCTTCAATTGAATTCGGCGCTAGACGACGCATCTTAATCAGCTCAGCTGTCGCAATCATTGCTAATAAACCGACAAAAAATTGAAAGGCCATGCCTCCAGCTAGCAAGAAGGGAGTGAAAATAGCTAAAGCAATTGCACCAAATATCACTCGTTTCTGTAAATCATTTGTCATAACTTCTCCTTATACACCACCAAATCGTCTATGACGTCGGTTATACTCTTTAATCGCTAATTTGAGGGCATCTCCATCAAAATCAGGCCAAGCAACATCTGTAAAATACAACTCACTATATGCTGATTGCCAAGGCAGAAAATTGCTGAGACGGAGTTCGCCACTTGTACGGATAACTAGATCGGGATCGCGTAGCGCTGGTGATAAGGTCCCTGTATAGAGGTAGTCCGCAATTAATTTCTCGTCAATATCTCCAGGATTAAACTTGGCATCCAAGACATCTTGCGCTATGGCCTTAACTGCTCGAGTCACCTCATCACGACCACCGTAGTTCAAAGCGAAGTTGAGAATTAGTCCAGTATTATTCTTCGTTTTTTGCTCAGCCTTATAGAGAGCATTAAGGGTGGCTTGAGGCAGTTTGGAATAGTCACCAATCATCTGAATTTTGACATTATTGGCATGGAGTTCAGGAACATACTTATCATAAAATTCCACAGGAAGGTTCATTATAAACTTTACTTCCTTTTCTGGTCTAGACCAATTTTCTGTAGAAAATGCATACACTGTCAATACTCGAACACCCAAGTCAGAAGCAGTTTTAGTAACATTTTGTAGGGCATCCATACCTGCCTTGTGCCCCATAATACGGGGTTGCATCCGCTTTTTCGCCCAACGACCATTACCATCCATAATGACCGCAATATGCTTTGGAACTTCTATTGCCGTCTCAATGCTTTCTTTCTTTTTAAACTTAAACGTAAACATGCTATTTTCCTTCATTTATAATCGTTTCATTATACCATATTTTTTGCTAGGATAGCAAAAATCAGTTAAGTCTAAAACAAGAGAAAACCAAGGTTTCCCTCGGTTTCTCATCCTTATTCTTCAATAGCAGATTCTGGGGTTGCTTCTTTCGTTTCAACTGCAACTTCTTCAACTACAGCAGTTGATGTGTTAGAACTAGCGACACGATTACGAATCGCACCACGCTCAAATGTTAAATAGATACCATCGATATCAAGAACAACCTTTTTGTCATCTATTTCGTCGACAATACCATATAAACCACCAATTGTCACAATTCCATCACCTTTTTTGATTTGGTTCAATGCTTCTTGGCGTTGTTTTTGTTGTTTACGTTGCGAATAGAACATAAAGCCAATCATGGCAACCATGACAAGTGGCAAAAATAAACCTTCCATTTGTTTACCTCATTTTTTGTTTGATAAGCTTGATTATACCAAATTCTAAACAATAAAGCAAAATTAGACTTGGCCAAAAAAGACCGAACATTCGTTCAGTCTTCATACACTATTTTGTACTCCATACACTCTCAAGAATGTTAGTCTGTTCACGACCAGGACCTACTGAGAAAGTTGAGATACGAACCCCTACCAATTCGCTGATGCGACGAACATAGTTGCGAGCCGCTTCTGGCAATTCATCCAAGCTACGTACACCTGTGATGTCTTCGGACCAACCTGGCATCTCTTCATAAATTGGTTTACAACGTTTCAATTGCTCCAAACTTGCAGGATAGTGGTCAATACGCTCACCATCCAAATCATAAGCCACACAGATTTTCACTGTTTCAAGGCCTGATAGAACGTCAATAGAATTGAGTGATAAGTTTGTAATACCTGATACACGACGGCTATGGCGCATGACAACAGAGTCAAACCAACCGACACGGCGAGGACGACCTGTTGTCGTACCGTATTCTTTACCGATTTCACGGATGCGGTCTCCGATTTCATCGTTCAATTCAGTTGGGAATGGTCCGTCACCAACACGGCTAGTGTAGGCCTTACATACACCAACCACCTTGTCAATCTTGCTTGGTCCGACACCACTACCGATTGTCACACCACCTGCAACAGGGTTTGAAGAAGTTACAAATGGGTAGGTACCTTGGTCAATGTCCAACATAACCCCTTGCGCCCCTTCAAACAAGACACGTTTCCCTTGGTCGAGAGTATCATTCAAAATTACAGAGGTATCGGTCACATATTTCTTGATTTCTTGACCATATGCATAGTATTCTTCAAAGATTTCATCAAATTCGATTGGTGTTGACTCGTACATTTTTTCAAATAGACGATTCTTTTCTGCCAAGTTTACTCGCAAACGCTCTGAGAAAATATCTTTATCCAAAAGATCTGCAATACGGATACCAACACGCGCAGCCTTATCCATGTACGCAGGACCGATACCCTTGTTGGTTGTACCAATCTTGTTTTCGCCTTTTGATTCTTCTTGCAATTGATCCAATTTGATGTGGTAAGGCAAGATAACGTGTGCGCGGTCTGAAATCCGCAAGTTATCTGTTGTAACACCTGAATTATGGAGATAGTTGATTTCCTTCACCAATGATTTTGGATTGATAACCACACCATTACCGATAACAGAAATCTTTTCTGGGAAGAAGATTCCTGATGGAATCAAGTGCAATTTATATTTAGTCCCATCGATAACGATAGTATGCCCAGCATTATCTCCACCTTGATAACGCGCAATTACTTCAGCATTAGCAGATAAAAAGTCTGTGATTTTACCCTTACCTTCATCGCCCCACTGGGTTCCTACAACAACTACTGATGTCATACTCACTCTTTTTCTGAACTGGCTGACCAGTCCAGCCTTTCTTCTACTTCTGGCAGGAATCTCACCTGCAAGTTTCGTTTTACACATTATTTTATCAAAAAACGAACATTTTTTCAAGAATTTTCGTTATTTTCAATTATTGCGAACATTATAGTCAAATATTCTTTTTTTACAAAAAAATACTGAACAAATTACACCTCCAAACATTTTTAAAGAAGTTTTTATGAAGGATTCCCGAAGTCTTTTATCACTTTCAATTATTTTCAATGATATTTTCACAAAAAACGTAGCAGAAATTTGTATTTGTCTATCAAACTAGATAAAATTGGAATAAGACTTTAACAGAAATAAGAAGGACTGAATATGTTACAGAAATTATCCCCAAATAGCCCTATTCTTCAGGCCACCTTCGGTATTGAACGAGAATCCTTACGCATCAATGCAAACCACAAAGTTGCTCAAACACCTCACCCAGAAAAGTTAGGTTCACGTAGCTTTCATCCGTATATTCAAACTGACTATAGTGAGCCACAAATTGAATTGATTACTCCCATTGCTCATTCCACTAAGGAAGCGAGAAGATTCCTTGGTGCGATTACAGACGTAGTGATGCGATCAATGGATAAGAGCGAATACCTTTGGCCCTTATCCATGCCACCTGTCATTTCAGAGGACGACATCCAAATTGCTCAACTAGAAAGTGACTACGAATACCAGTATCGCATCGGCTTAGGAGAACGGTATGGTAAGCTCCTCCAGTCTATGTCAGGTATTCATTACAATTTTGAATTAGGAAAAGACTTAACCCAACAACTTTTTGAATTAAGCGAGGAAACAGATTTTGTCGCATTCAAAAATACCCTCTACCTCAAGTTGGCACAAAACTTCCTCAACTATCGCTGGCTCTTAACTTACTTATATGGAGCAAGTAGTTTAGCCGAAAAAGGATTTTTATCCGAGGAAGTCGGTTGCGTTCGTTCCATTCGCAACTCCAAACATGGCTATGTTAATGCCGAAGACGTTCATATTTCTTTCTCTTCTCTCGAACAATACGTGGCTGACATCGAACAAGCTGTCCAGTCTGGTCAACTATCCGCCGAAAAAGAATTTTATTCCTCTGTTCGACTACGTGGGGCCAAAACGAGTCGCGACTTTCTCAGCAAGGGGATTTCTTATCTGGAATTCCGTACCTTCGACCTTAACCCCTATGACCCATTTGCTATTAGTCAAGAAACCCTCGACACCGTTCATCTCTTCCTCTTAGCCCTCCTTTGGCTGGACCAACTAGCTGACGTAGACAATGCTTTAACAAAAGCAGATAGACTGAACAACCTCATTGCCCTAAGCCACCCTCATACACCTCTACCTAGCGATGCTGATCCCACACCAATCTTGATTGCCATGAAAGCCATAGTCATACACTTTGGACTGGACGACTACTATAGGCAGCTCATTGCACATGTGGAGGCAGCTCTTCAAGACCCGCGACTAACCCTTTCTGGAAAAATAGCAGAGCAGGTCAAAGATGGATCTCTGGAACATTTTGGCCAGCAACAAGGACAAGCCTTTCATGACTATGCTTGGACAGCCCCTTACGCCCTCAAAGGCTATGAAAATATGGAACTCTCTACTCAGATGATTCTCTTCGATGCTATCCAGATGGGCTTGAATGTGGAGATTTTGGATGAAGAAGACCAATTTCTCAAACTTTGGCATGATGACCATATTGAATACATCAAAAATGGCAATATGACATCCAAAGACAACTACGTGGTTCCCCTTGCCATGGCCAACAAGGTTGTCACTAAGAAAATTTTAGCAGAGGCTGGTTTCCCAGTTCCTGCGGGAGCAGAATTTGCAAATAAAACAGATGCCCTGCGCTATTATGGACAAATTTCCAGCTCTGCCATTGTCGTCAAGCCTAAATCCACCAACTTTGGCTTAGGAATCTCAATCTTCCAAGAACCAGCTAGTCTTGTAGATTATGAAAAAGCCTTAGACATTGCCTTTTCAGAAGATAGTCATGTGCTGGTAGAAGAGTTCATAGCCGGTACCGAATACCGTTTCTTCATACTAGATGGAAAATGTGAGGCTGTCCTGCTCCGCGTCGCAGCTAATGTCATAGGTGATGGGCATTCAACTATCCGAGAATTGGTCGCTCAAAAAAATCAAGACCCTCTGAGAGGACGTGACCATCGTTCACCACTTGAAATCATCAATCTCGGTGAAATTGAACTACTTATGTTAGAACAGCAGGGCTATACTCCAGATACAGTACTTCCCGAGGGCATTCAAGCCTTTCTACGCGGTAATTCTAATATCTCAACGGGTGGTGACTCAATCGATATGACTGACCAGATGGGTGAATCTTACAAGCAATTAGCTGCCGACATGGCACGCGCAATGGGGGCCTGGGCTTGCGGTGTAGATTTGATTATCCCAGATATATATCAGGCAACCAGCAAAGAAAAACCGAACTGCACTTGTATCGAACTCAACTTTAACCCAGCTATGTACCTGCACACCTATACCTTTGCAGGACCAGGACAAAGTATCACACCGAAAGTTCTACGGAAACTGTTTGCGGAAATTTAATACTGAATGATCCATTGTCAAAAGCCCTGATAAGTAAATGAATCCAGAGGAACTTTTCTCTCAATTCCCACGAAATTAAAAGTTACAGAGTTTACTTTCTTTCTAATGCGTTAAATAAAAACTGGCT
>OBMA010001299.1_pt1 | contig 15278 bp, 19 predicted proteins | sample 1539141 | NCBI WGS metagenome assembly OBMA01 (sample SAMEA3991484, study PRJEB22521) | metagenome | biome: anthropogenic terrestrial biome; feature: sewage plant; material: raw primary sludge | place: Sweden | collected 2012-09-26 | reverse complement strand
AATTGATTATTGTTCCTACTTATCTAAATCCTTTCAAAAATAGCTTTTATTTAGATCCTAAAACTAGATTTGAATTATTAAAAAAAGTTTTTTATAAATTTGATAATGTTGAAATTTCTGATTATGAAATAAATCAACAAAAACAAAACTACTCTTTTAATACGGTAAGTTATTTGAAAAATCTATATAATCCATCAAAGATTTATTTAATCATTGGTGAAGATAATATAAAAAGCTTAAATAAATGGTATAAGTATGATGAGTTAAAAAAACTTGTAGAATTTGTAGTTGCATCTAGAGCTGGATTTGAAACAAAAGAAGCTAATGAGTTTAAAAGTTTGGATATAAATATTAATATTAGCTCTACACAATTAAGAGATAAAATTGATTTGAATTATATTCCAATTGAAATTAAAGATGATATATTAAATCTTAAAAGAAAAAGGTAAAGTTTTTGAGCACTAGATTAGAAAACATTAGAAAAATATTAGATGACAAAAAAGCGGAAAATATAGAAATTATTGATTTAAAATCAAAAGACTATATTGTAGATTATGTTGTAATTGCTACAACATTAAACCCAAAGCATGGATATGCTTTATTAAACTACTTAAGAACTGATCTAAAACCAACAGGTGAAGAATTTTTAAGAGTAGATGAAGATGATGAATGGACAATTATTGATTTAGGTGATATGTTTATTCACTTAATGAGTGAAAATTATAGGAAAAAATACTCTTTAGAAGATTTTTTATCTAAATTAGGTACAAAAGAAGCTGAGTAAAAGGAAAGAAGTTTACTTCTCTCCTCCTCTCATAATTTTATTATAATTCCCAGCAGCATCCCTCGCACCACCCATATTATCTGTATAAATTGCATAACCTACAATAATAACTAAAATAAGAATTACCCATTTCATTACATTATTTCCTTAGCTTTAATTCCCAATAGTGATAATCCAACATTAATACTTAATGATGCAATACTAAGCACTTTTAAATATGTATTTTGTTCATCACTGCCAATAACTTTATGCTCATTATAAAACTTATGTACACTTGATGCTAATGAATATAAATACTCAGTAATTTTTTGCATGTCTCTTTTTATAAATGCTTCATTTAAAATTGATTCTAACAGCAAAGATTCATAAACCAAATTTAATCCATCTTCATTTAGATTATCAAATTTAATATCTTTTATATCTTCAAAAGTAATTCCAGCTTTTACAAAAACTTGATTAATTCTTGCGTGGGCATAGTTAATATAAAAAATAGGATTAGAAGAATCTTGATTTTTTAACATATCAATATCAAACTCTAGATGAGTATCACTTTTTCTTGTTAAAAATATAAATCTAAGAGCATCAGGACCAATTTCCTCTGTAATATCAGACATTAAAATAACATTACCAGCACGTTTACTCATTTTATAAGGCTCTCCACCTTTTAAAAGCTGAACCATTTGAGATAATATTACTTCAAGTTTTGAAGAATCATTTCCTAAAAATTCAATTGCTGCTTTAACTCTTGGAATATATCCATGATGATCAGCACCCCAAATATTTATATATTTATCAAATGGTCTATCATATTTGTTTTTATGATAAATAATATCACCTGCTAAATATGTAGGAATTCCGTTATCTCTTACAACTACTCTATCTGAATCATCGCCATATTGTGTTGATTTTAAATAGATTTTGTCATCTTTAGAATAAAGTGAACCATTTTTTTCTAAAACTTCTTTTGTATCTGCCCATGAAGAATATAAAGATTTTTCAGATACAAAATTATCAAATTCAATACCTAAATCTTTTAAATCTTTAACAATAATATCCATTACTAAATCTTTAGAGAAAAATGCAATATCTTTATATTTTGACTCATCATAAATAATTTCTTTTCCAAACTTTTCAATTACAACATTTGCAATATCAAGTAGGTATTCACCTCTATAGTAAGTTTCAGGATAAGTTACATCTTCATTAAAAATAAAATCTCTAGCAGCTAGTGAAACTGATAAACCCAATAAATCCATTTGAGCACCAGCATCATTTATATAATATTCAGTTGTTATATCAAAACCTAAATATTTACCAACTCGAGCAAGTGAATCTCCTGCTATTGCACCTCTTGCATGACCAATATGTAAAGGTCCGGTAGGATTTGCAGAAACATACTCTAATAAAATTTTCTCATTTTTTTTATCTTGTTTAGCAAAATTATCTCTATTTAATAATGCAGCATCAACTAATGATTGTAAAAAAGATGCTGATAATTTAAAGTTAATAAAACCTTTTACTGCTTCAACTTTTTCAAACATAAAACAATTTTCAAATTTTAAAACTAACTCATCAGCGATTGCCATTGGCGATTTTTTTAACTCTTTAGCCAAAGAAAATGCAACAGGAGTTGCATAATGACCAAAAGATATATCTTTTGGTTTTTCTAAGACTACACTTGTTTCTAGTGTTTTTTCAATAAATTCTTTTACTAAATTTTGCAATAGTTTCTCTTATACTTGTTTTGTTTCGTTTTTATCAGCAGTTGTTGCCTCTGATTTTTTTTCAATCTCATCTGACTTTTTTACTTCTGCAATTTCATCTTCATCATCTTTAACAGCTTTTTTGAAGTTCTTGATTCCTGAACCTAAACCCTTTGCTAGTTCTGGTATTTTCTTACCACCAAATAATAACAATACAACTAATGCAATTAATAACCACTCCATACCACCTGGCATACTCATGACTTATCCTTCTATTCAATTTTGCGATTATTATAACTATATAATGCTTAAAGAATTTTTGAAAGCCCTATTTTAAAATGAAATGAATTAATTTATATCCACTTCCAGCTGCTATTATTGTTCCAAATAAGTTTAATACAATATTTGTAAATGCCAAATAAATTGATGTACCAAATAATAAATAAGACTCAATAGCAAAAGTTGAATAAGTTGTTAATCCACCTAAGAAACCTGTAGTCAAAAATGCTTTTAAATTAATTGAAACTGTATAGTGAGAAAAATAAGCAAATAGAATACCTATTACAAATGAACCTATAAGATTTACAAGAAGTATTCCAAGTGGAAATTCTATTGGTACATGCTTATTTGTAAAGTGAACAGCATAGGCTCTTGCAATTGAGCCTAAAAATCCTCCAATACCAATTGCTAATACTGTTTGCCAACTAAGAGACATAATTTTTATACTCTTTGTTAAAAGTTTGATTCATGTTTTCTTCTATTTTTTCAAACCAATCTGTATTTTTATCTGCTTGAATAGGATCTAAAAAAACAACTTTTACAATTCCAGGACTTGCTTTTAGTCTTTTTGAATCTACAATATTTCTTGTATTAAATAAAATTATTGGTTGTACTTTTAAATTATATTTATTTGCAATCATTTTAGCACCTGGTCTAAAACTTAACATTTTAGTTCCATCACTTCTCGTACCTTCTGGAAACATAGCTATTGGTCTTTTTTTATCAAGTCTATCTTTTGCTTCTTTTAAAAGATGAATAAGACCTGCTTTATTTTCTCTATCAATACTTATCATTTTTGGAGCTTTTATTATATGTCCAAAAAAGAAAAGGTCTGCAATCTCTTTTTTAGCAACCCAAGCTAAATCTCTTGAATGAATATATTCAACTACAATAATATCAAGCAATGATTGATGATTCAACATAACCATATCACATGATTCATCCAATTTTCCCTCAATTTCAAGTTTTATACCTAAAACAAACATTTGAAAACTCATCCATGCTTTTATTACTTTATGAGTATGATTTCTAAATGTATACATTAGAATAACAGTAATTGCAACTGTAATTGAAAATTGTATTAAAAGTATTATTCCTCTAATTCGTGTCAAAACTTTCATCCTTTATCCAACCAATAAAATCATTATCCAATCCTAAAACTTTTATAAAACCATTTTTTCTTTCTAAAATTTCAACTTTTTGGTTATTTTCTACTTTAAAGAATATTGTTGAATTTTTCGTTGGCAAAATATACACATAAGAACCTTCTTTTACAAGCCCTTTACTATTTGGTAAATTGTATAAAAGTGCAATTATAAAAGTAATTATTGATAGAAACATCAATATTCTATTTCTTTTAATAATATATAAAATCAAAAATATAACAAAAAGAACTATTGCAAATATTTTTTTATATCTTTCAAAAGTAGAATCATTTGGATTTAAATCAGTTTGAGTACTTACTAATTCATTTTGTAAAATTAAAGGGACTTTTATATCTTTAAAACTTTTTGTTGCTAAATTATAATATGTAAAAATAACTTTTTTTTCATATATAGGTGTTACAAAATAAAATACAAGATTTTGTTTACCATTTTCATCTTTAATAGCTGAAATACCTTGCTCAGTTATACCTTGTAGTTTAAAATCTTCTAAGTTCGAATTTTCTGCATCAATATCTATTATTGTTAAAGCTTCTTTATTGTTATATTGCTTTGTTTTGTAGGCTTTTAGGATAAATTTATCAGCCATAATACCTGCGAATCTACTATCTCCTGTACCAATATCTGAATATCTAATTGATGGTGATGATAATTCACTTTCATCTAATACAGAACCATTTGCTTGCAAACTTACGTTAATATTTGGTAATCTAAAACTACTACTTTTTGCTTTGAAATAGTAGCTATTTTCATATGTGTCATTTGAAATTTTTTTCCATGCACTATTTGCATTTAAAACTGTTACATTTGAAGAGTTTGAAAAAGATGTAGATAAACCATCAAAATTATCTGTTGTAATTAAAGCCTTAACAATAACTTCTATTTTTTGATTTTTGTACACTTGATTTGGGATTTTTTTATAAGAAAGATATAAATTCTTTGCAGCAAAAAGATTTATAGATAAAAAAATGTTTAATAATATTATTAGATAAAATGCTTTTTTCATTTCACTTTTTACAAAAAGAGATTAATATCTCTTTATTGTAAAAAACCCTTTAGCATATTAATACCATCAGTAGAACCTAATAATTTTTCAATAGCTCGCTCAGGATGTGGCATTAAACCAAAAACATTTTTCTCTTTATTACAAATACCTGCAATATTTGATACTGAACCATTCATATTTACTAAAGACCCATTCTCATCACAATATTTTAAAAGTATCTGACCATTTTCTTCTAATTCTTTTAATCCATCTGAATCAATGTAATAATTTCCATCATGATGAGCAACTGGAATATTTAAAACTTCATCTTTTTTCAATAACGATAAAAATGTGTTGTCATTATTAATTACTTTTAAAGTGTGATATTTTGAAATAAAATGTAAAGAATCATTTCTTTTCATAGCACCTGGTAACAATCCAGCTTCAAGCAAAATCTGAAATCCATTACAAATTCCTAATATTTTTCCACCATTTGCAGCATAAGATTGAACAGAGTCCATAATATTTGCAAATCTAGCAATTGCTCCTGATCTTAAATAATCTCCATAAGAAAATCCTCCAGGAATTACTAAAAGTTCCGTATCAGCTGGAATACTTTTCTCTTTATGCCAAATGATTTCTACATCACAGCCTAATTGCTCAAAAGCGTATTTCGCATCATATTCACAGTTAGTTCCAGGAAATTGTAATACTGAAATTTTCATAATTAACCTACTATTTCGATATCATAATCTTCAATAACTGTATTTGCTAAAAGTTTTTGACACATTTTTGTAACTTCTTCTTTTGCTTGTGCTTCATCTGAAGTATTTAGTTCAATAATAATTTGTTTACCAATTCTTACATTTTTAACTAATTCTTTAAACCCTAATGTATCTAGTGCATGATGTGTTGCTTTACCTTGGTCGTCAAGAACACCTTGTTTTAATCCTACATTGACAATTGCTTTCATTTATTACCTTCAATTTATATTTTCGCGATTATACCTAAAACCACCTTTAGTGATTTAGGTTAAAAGAGTCTACAAACTCTTCTTTAAAACTATTTACTTAATCTATTAAGTATTGTTGTATATCCACTTAAAATTTTATCTTTGATAGATTGTGGAACATTTACTTCTAATTTTTCACCTGATTTAAGCTCTTTTGCTTTTTCTTTCCAATTATCAGCTTTACCAAAATCTCTTAAAATTTGTTTATCCATAGAAATATAGTTCTTAGCATCAAAATCTTCTTTTGAAATAAATCTTGAACTCTCAGGCGTTAAAACTTCATCACCTAAAACCCACTCACCTTTTGAATTAACAAATATTTCAAATTTAGTATCAACAACAATGATACCTCTTTGTTCCGCAAATATTGTAAAATCTTTGAATAATTTTTCAAGATTTGTAACAATTTCAGGGAATAATTCTCTAACTTTTGCAGAGTTTAAAGGTTCATCTTTAATCCCTTTTGTAGTTGGTGTAAAAATTGGAGTTTCAAATTTATGCCATTGTTCTAATCCAGCTGGTAAATCTAAACCATATGGATCACTTCCATTTTGACATGCATCAAAAAGAGAACCTGTTAAATAATTTCTAAAAATTAATTCAAATTGAACTATATCTCCATCAACATTAGCTTCCAATGGTTTACATAATTCCATAAGTTGACATCTTGGTGCAATAGCTAAAGATTGATCTACAATTTCAGATAAAATAGCAGTTCTAATTCCTGATTCTTTAGCAAAAGCTGCTCCATTATTAGAAATAGCTGTTTGAGAAACACCTTTCCCCTCAATTAAAAGATTTAATGGAATATCAAATACAGAACATCTATCACTTCTTACTAGTAAAACTTTAGCTTCATCACCAGCACAAGTATAAAGATCTGCATTTTTACCAATATAAAATAAATTATATCCTAACTCTTCAAGTTCTAAAATACCTTTTTGAGTTGTAGTTTTCTTTGAATCAGGCCAAAGACCAAGTGCTACAATATCACTTATTTTCATTAATTCTCCTATTATTTATTCATAATTATTAAACTTTTTAAGATAGCCATAGACGTATTTAATTGGTTGTCTGCAAGTATATCTTCACCTGTAATTACTTTTTTAGTTTCATTTTCTAAAACTTTCTCTTCTTTTTTTACATCACTTACTTTTTCAAGTTCTCCCTCAAGATGTTTTTTCAAATCAGCTTCTTTGATTTTAAATCCATTATCCTCAGATTGAGTAACTTTTCCTGCATTAGCAATAACATCAGGAGTAACCCCAACAGCTTGAATTGTTCTACCGCTTGGTAAATAATATTTTGCGATTGTTAACTTTATGTTTTCAGTTTTTTCATTATCAATTGGAAGAACAGCTTGTACTGAACCTTTTCCAAAAGTTTTTTCACCTATAACAATAGCTCTTTTATGATCTTGAAGTGATCCACTTACGATTTCAGAAGCTGAGGCTGAACCTTCATTCACAAGTACTACTAAAGGTAGTTTTGTTCTTGTATTTGCACTTGATGCTTCAAATTTTTCTTCATCTTCAGCATTTCTTCCTTTTTGAGAAACAATTATTCCCTTGTCAACAAATAAATCAACTACTCCAATTGCCTGAGAAAGTAATCCACCTGGATTATTTCTTAAATCAAGAATTAATCCTTTTTTATCTTGGTTTGCCATAATGATTTTTTCTAAATCTTCAGTAACATTTGCATCAAAACTTGCAATTCTTAAGTAAAGTAAATTCTCATTTTCAATAACTTTTGAAAATACTGATTGAATTTTTATAATATCTCTTTGGATTTTTATTTCTAATGGTTTAAGTTCACCTTTTCTAACAATTGTTAAAACAATATCAGTTTTAGGTTTTCCTCTCATTAGATTAACAGCTTCATCTAAAGTCATGTTAATTGATGATGTTTCATCAATTTTTAAAATAATATCTAGTGCTTTAATTCCAGCTTTAAAGGCAGGTGTATCATCAATTGGAGAAATTACAGTTAATGCACCATCTCTCATACCAACTGTAATTCCTAATCCACCAAATTCACCTTGCGTCTGAACGTTCATCTCTTTTGATGCTTTCTTATCTAAGTAAGATGAATGTGCATCTAATTCTTGCATTAAACCTTTTAAAGATTTATCCACTATTTCTTGTAGTTTTATATCATCTACATAATATTTTTCTACAGTCCCTATAACTTTTGTTAATTTTGATAACGACTCAAATCTTGATTGTTCTGGAGTTACAATTTCTTCCTTTGAGAAAAGAGTTTGTGATAAAACCAGTGTAAATGCAGAAGCTAATAATAATCTCTTCATATTTGTAATAACCTTTAGAATTTATAGACAAATATTATACAAAAAATTTCATAAAAGTAAGATTTTATTAAAAATTTTGTACCATATCAACTACTTTTTAGAAAGGTTATAAAAATGAGTATAAAAGAAAATGTTGATTATGTGAAAGAAGAATTAAGTAGCCAAGAAAAATTTCTTGAAAATTTCGTAAAAGGTGAAAGATTTTACAAAAAATACAGAACATTAATCTTTGCATTTATAGCTATTATTGTTGTGGGTTCAATAGGAACTATAATTAAAAATAATATGGATGAAGCAAATAAATTAGAAGCAAATTTAGCTTTTAATAAAGTGCTTCAAAATAGCAACGATGCACAAGCACTTGAAGAATTAAAAAATAAAAATGCGAAACTTTATGAAGTTGCATTATTTTTACAAGCAAAAAATGATAATAAATCTATTGAAGTGAGTATTCCTTTATTAAAAGAGTTATCAAAATATCAAGTTGCACTAGCAAACAAAAATGTTGATGAACTAAATAATTTATCAATGCAAAATGATTTTTTACTAAAAGAATTTGCAATTTTTAATAAAGCTTTATTATTATCAAATGAAGGTAAATATGAAGATGCAAAAGCCGCTTTAAAATTGATTCCACAAACATCAAAAGCATTTGAATTAGCTAATTTATTAAATCATTATTTACTTACAAAATAAGGAAAAAACCATGAAATATATTTTAATTTCATTATCAGCGCTATTTTTATTTACAGCTTGTTCTAGCAAAAAATATTTTGAGCCTGAAGATGTAAGTAGTAATATAGTATTAAGCAAAGAGTCTATGTCTTCATCTATAACATCAATGAATAAAATTGGTGCAACACTTGATAATAAAAAGTTTATAACAAAGAATGGTATTTCAAATTATGAATTACCAGAAGGTTTTGATTTTCTAAATCTTACAGAAGATGGAAGAATAATCGCAACAAATTATGTTGATAAAATACTAATTGGTAATCAAGAAAAAATTTTAAAAGATGTTGTAATTGCGGCTTCTTTAAAAAATGAAAAATTAGCTTTAGTTTATTCAAATAACACTATTGAACTAATTGATGTAAATACTTCAAAAACTCTTTTTAAGGAGTATTTACCATTATCATTGGCAAATGATACAAGAATTACAAATCCATATTTTATGGGGAATCTAATTTTATTTCCTACTTTAAATGGAAAAGTAATTATTATTTCTTCAACAAATAATGAATCAGTAAAAAATATTTCTGTTGACCCAGACAGTGAATTTAATAATATTATTTCATTAAATGTAATTGAAAGTTCTCAAACACTAATTGTTGCAACTCCTAACAAAATAGTTTCAATTTCTCCAAAAGAAGTTTTATCTAAAGACTATGAAGTAAGAGATATTATTATAAATAAAGAAGATATTTATGTAGCTACAATTGATGGGCAATTAATAAAACTAAGTGCTAGCTTAAACGAAGTAAAAAGTAAAAAGTATAAATATGCCAAATTCCATGCATTAGCATTTACAGATTCATTGTATGCTGTTGAATCACAAGGATTTTTAGTTAATATAAATTCAGATTTCTCTAAAGATTCTGTATATGATTTTAGTTTTGATAATGAAGAAAGAATGATAGCGATTGGTAATAGAATATATTTTGATTCAAAATATATAACTTTACCATAATATAAAATATTTTTTGTAAGTCTGTAAAAACAGACTTACAAAACTCACACTTTTAAGAAAAATTCCTATTTGCAAGATACTCAACAAACACAGTTGCATATGAGCCTTTTGGCAGAATAAAATCCAAAGTACATATTTTTTTAGAAGCATCATACTTGCATGATATATCTCGTGGAAAAACTATAGCTTCTCTTCTATAACCTTTTTCTTGAATATATATATCATCATATTTTTCTTCAATCTTTAAAGCCTCACCCATCGCTTTGAATACTTTACGACCAGGAAGAAGTCCTGTTGGAGTTATTTTTGAATTCTTAAAATCATTTAAGATATTTGCAGTAATTGATTTTGGAGTGAATATTTTATCTTTTTCTAAATCTAAAAAAACATCTCCATCCAAAAGCTCAAATTCATCTTTCGAAATTTTCAATCTTTCAACTAACCAAGCATTAAAAAAACTACTTTGGTAAGCGGCAATAAGCATTTTTGATAATTTCTTATCTTTAACTATTTCTTCACCATAAACTACATCCTTTGCTTTTGCCAAATTATCAACAACTTCTTTTCCAAATCTTTGATATCCAAAATAGTTTGGCATACCATCTTTTGAAATTTGTTTAATAATTTTTTGAATGTGATTTATATCTGCTATTTCAACATCATGTAGATTTATTTTAAATCTATTTCCTTCTAAATCACCAATATTTAATTTTGCATTATGTAAATAAGTATCTAAAATCTGAATTTTCTTATTTCTAAAAAGTTTGATTTCTTTTGAGTATTTTTTTGGAATAGTTATATACTGAATAGTTGTAGCTCTTTTATCTTTTAAACCTGCATATCCAATTTCGTTTGAAAATACATTCAAAAATTTAGCTAATCTATCAATCAATTCCCAAGTATCACAATTTGTTTTCTCAATTTTTAAAACTAAAAAACTTCCATTTCCAGAAAATTTTATTGCTTGTTCTTCAACTATAAAATCTTCATCATTTTGAACAAATTTAAATTTTAAAACTTTATCATTGCTAGGATAAAATCGTTCTATCAATTTTTTACTCTTTTTGCAGACTCATGTTCATAAACGGTTCTGCATTCTGTACAAAACTTTGCAAATGGTTTTGCTTTTAATCTTCCTAATGGGATAACAACTCCACACATATCACAAATTCCATAAGTACCTTTTGATATTTTTATTAAAGATTCTTCAATTTGTCTTAACTCTTCCACTTGATGATTTGCAATCATTCCTTCTGTAAAAGAATCACTTACAAGCTCAGCATAATCTAAATCGTCATTAATTTCTTGATTCTTTAATTCATCAATATTAGCCCTACTACTATTTATATTTGCTAATATATTCTCTTTTCTTGCAAGTAAAATTATTTTTAACTCGTCAATTTGACTTTTGTTTGGCATATCATCTCCTTAAATATTCGCGCAATTATATACTTTTTATTATATATAACTTATTAATAAAAGCTTAATGGCCTATTTTATGGACTTTCTAACATTTATAATAATAAATAAAAATACGTAAAAATAGAATTATGCAATATCTTATTAATAAATCTTTAACATTTACTTAACTAAAAAAAGATAAAATAGCCCATCATTTAAAAGGAGTTCCTTATTACTACTTTATCAAAAAAATTCATTTTTTTTATATTTATTTTTTTATCATTTTTTTGTTTTGTCATTTTTATTCATCCCCTTTTAAACAAAAATATTAATTTTTCTTCAAAAATAAGTTCAATTACAAATCTTCCAAATCTTGCATATTCAAATAATATTTATGAATCAAGAATCAAAGAAAATAAAGATTTTTCAAATGAACTTTATCCTATGAGTATACAAATAAACTATTTGGATTTTATCTATGAAAAATAGTGTTTTTTTTAATTTTTTATTTTTATTACTTACAAAACATAAAACAAAACATTTATCAATTTTTTTCATATCAATATTAATTGTTTTTTTAAGCTCTTCGATTTTTTTTATTTCAACAACACTAAAAAAAGAGATTTTCTCTACTTTAGATAATCAAAGTGATTTTGTAATTCAAAAAATAAATAGTGGAAAAACACAAAACACTCCAATCTCATGGATAGATGATTTTATAAAAATCAATGGTGTTGAAAATATCCAACAAAGAATTTATGGACAATACTATTTTATGCCTGAAAATATTTATTTTACAATTGTTGGTGTTGATTTATTTGAAGAAGCTGTGAATAAAAATATAAAAGATTTATTATCCGTTTTAAATATTTTAGAATTTTTACAAAAAGATTCTATGCTTATTGGAAATGGAATTAAAAAAATATTTGATAAATATCACTATTTTGACTCTTATGATTTTAAACTTTCTAACAACGAACTAAAAGAAATAAAGATTTTCAAAGAGTTGCCAATTGAGGCAAATATTGTTGCAAATGATTTAATCATTATGGATATAAATCTTGCAAAAGAGATTTTAAATATAAAAGAAGATGAAGCAACAGATATAGTATTAAATGTTCCAAATAATCTTGAACGGCAAAATGTTAAAGATCAATTGATTTTGAAACATTCAAATACAAGAATACTTCAAAAAGAAAATCTAAAAAAAGAGTATGAAAATATGTTTAACTATAAAGGTGGAATATTTTTGATTTTCTTTATTGTTGTTATTGTTACATTTACTTTGATTTTATATCAAAGATATTCGATGATTAGTTTAGGAGATAAAAAAGAAATAGGAATCTTAAAAGCAGTTGGATGGAGTATAAAAGATATTATAAAACTAAAAATCATGGAAAACTTTATAGTTGCATTTATAGCTTTTATTATCGGTGTAATTTTATCTTATATTTTTGTTTTTATTTTAAATGCACCAATTTTAAAAAATATTTTCATTGGCTCTTCAAATATGCAAAATGATTTTATTTTTAATCCAAATATTCAAATTAGTACTTTAATCACACTATTTTTATTTTTTATGATTCCTTTTTTAAGTGCTATTTTAATTCCTGTTTGGAAAGTAGCCATCATAGATTCAACGGAAAGTATGAAATGATAAAAATTACAAATTTAAATAAAATATTTAACGAAAATACAAAAAAAGAGTTCCATGCTCTAAAAAATATAAACTTAGAAATAAAAACTTCATCTTGTGTTATTTTAAAAGGAATAAGCGGAAGTGGTAAATCAACACTATTATCAATTATTGGAACTCTTTTAAAACCAACAAGTGGTGATATAAAAATAAATGAAGATAGTATTGCGAAACTTCCTGATTTACATGCTTCAAACTTTAGAGCAAAAAGGCTTGGCTTTATTTTTCAATCATACAATCTATTTAATGAACTAAATGTAAAAGATAATATTGCAATTACTTTAATTCCTTTAGGTTTTACGCAAAAGCAAATAAATGAAATGGTATTAAAAGCCATGAATCTTGCAAACATAGCACATAAAAAAGATGAGCTTATATATAACCTCTCAGGTGGAGAGAAACAACGATGTGCAATTGCAAGAGCTTTAGTTAATAATCCTGATATCATTCTTTGTGATGAACCTACGGCTAATTTAGACCATGATAACTCTATAAATTTTATACAAAGTCTAAGAGAGTTAAAAAAACTAAATAAAACTATTATTGTAGCAACTCATGATCCAATTTTTGAAAAACTTGATTTTGTAGATGAAATAATAAATATTAAAAATGGAATAATTTGTGAATAACATACTTCTTTCAAATGAGATAGTTATATATTTGTTTGTGCAAACTATTTTAATCATTCTTCTTTTTGTTGCTTTTTATTTTTCTGTTTCTATTATAAAAACTTGGGATTATGAAAAAACAACTACAAAACAATACAAATTAGAAAAAACATCTTATTTAGTGATTTTAATAATTAGCTTCACACTAATAGTAAAAATATTTCTTTTTCCATATTTTGCCTATAGTTTAGATAATTTATCAAATATAGTTCCAGGAGCCATGTGTGCTGCAGGAATTGTGGGAGCTAATGAATTTGGGCAAATAAATCTAAGCCTAAAAATATTAATTTTGTTTTTTATTGGAGTTTGGCTTATTATAAACTCCCTTGATTTAAAAGCAAAAACATATCCTTATACAAAAAAGAAATATCTATTTTATAGTTTTATTTTTGCTCTTTGTATTTTAGAAATTACCTTAGATTTTTTATTTCTAAATGGAATATCTACAAAAGAGCCTGTTATGTGTTGTTCTACAATATTTGGAGTTAATAACGTTGGAAGTAAGATTCCCTTTGATTTGAATATTTCTATGCTTTTAATTATTTTTTATCTTTTATATCTTCTTATAGTTTTTATTAATATTCAAAAACAAGCTTTTTTAAATCTTCTAATAAATTTCTTATTTTTATATATAGCATATTATGCAGTTACATATTTCTTTTCAACTTATGTATATGAACTTCCTACTCATCAATGTCCATTTTGTATGTTGCAAAAAGAGTATAGTTTTATAGGATATTTTATTTGGTCAACATTATTTTTAGGAACTTTTTTTGGAGTTGCTTCCTATGTTTTAAAAGTTTTTATTGCTAAAGATTTGCCTTATACATACAAATATTCTTTAATATTTAATACTGTTTTTATGGCTATTTGTACTTTTTATGTGATTAGGTATTATTTGATAAATGGAGTTCTTTTATAGAAAAATTCCATGTTAATTTAAAATCAACATGGAATATTTTAATAATTATTTAGTTTCTTCTTTAACTTTTTCTACTACTTCATCTTTTTTCACTTCTTGAGTAACTTGAACAGGTGTAACTTCGTCTTTTTTCACTTCTTGTGTTGCTTCAGCTTGAACTGGTGCTTTTTTCTCTTCTGTACAACCTGTTAATAATGCTAATAATACAGATGTTCCTAATATAATTCTTTTCATGGATTGCGTCCTTTTAGTAATTTGTTTTATTCAAACAATTGCGGAATGATACCAAAATCATTGTGTAGTAATTGTGTTAAAGTTATTTTTGCATAAAAAACAGCACAAAATCAATCCTAATTAGATTCTGCAAAAAAAATTTATAATAATTGTTCCAATTACTACTCAAATTGTATATACAGTGTCAATTGGCAAATTTGATGGCAGACAATGTCGGATTTGAACCGACGGTAGATTTCTCTACGCTATCCTTCCAAGATAGTGGATTAAACCGCTCTCCCAATTGTCTTTATGAATAAGATGTAAGTTGTATTATAACTCGCCGGTTATAATAACTAGTACATATAAAGTTAAAAGTCTTATAATTCTACCCAGACAAAATCCGGTCAAAAATTTAGAAAAAATGCAAAAAATTGTTTGATTATTTAAA
>OBMA010001298.1_pt1 | contig 15279 bp, 8 predicted proteins | sample 1539141 | NCBI WGS metagenome assembly OBMA01 (sample SAMEA3991484, study PRJEB22521) | metagenome | biome: anthropogenic terrestrial biome; feature: sewage plant; material: raw primary sludge | place: Sweden | collected 2012-09-26 | reverse complement strand
GTACACAGCCACGCCCACGCGCGAGTCGGCACATCCATAATAGAGAAACCACCGATGTCTATAAGGCACCAGACCTTCTATGAACACGGTGCCGTCGGGGTACTGACCACTTTTCTCAAAGGCAGCTTCGGGAAAGAAGAACGGCTTGTCGAGACGCGTGATGAGACGTGTGGGGTCGTTGCGGTCGAAGAGCGCTTGACCGGCACAGTAAGCGCCGGCCGCATAGTGCGTATCGCCATTGGCACCGCCGCTGTTCTTGCCGTTGTAGAAGAGCAGAATGCCCTTATCGGTGATGACGGCTGGGGGTCCGCACTCCGTGAGCTGACTGTCGAAACAGCCCTTGCGGGGGCGCATCACCTTGAGCAGGTCGCCCTTCGCGTCGAGCAGCGGGGTCCAGTTGACCAGGTCGGTAGACGTAGCCACGTTTACCCATGCCTCGCCCCAATATAGATAATACTTGCCACCGATAGTAGCTATGACCAACCGGCCCTTCTTCATCTCGGTGACGATGGAAGCCGACTTCGAGAAGTCGTTGCCGAAACGACCGCCATAGGCCTGTGCGAAAGCAGGGCCATGCTTGGTCCAATGATGCAGGTCGCGCGACGTGGCGACGGCCAGTCGGGCCTGCCTGCGATTCCACTGGGTGTACATCATCACGTAAAGGCCGTCATTGGTCATAGCCACACGCGGGTCTTCACAACCGCCCGGGCATTCATATGGGCTCTGGCTGTCGCTCCTGTTCGGAAAGAGCACAGGAGCCTTCTCGCGCGTAAAATGGAGACCGTCGGCAGAAGAGGCATAGCCGATGCGCGACGTACGGCTGCCGATGCCCTTGGCCGTATTGTCCTCGGAGCGGTAGAGCACTACGATTTTCCCTTTATAAATGGTAGCAGCCGGATTAAACGTGTCACTGCCCTCCCATGCCGACGAGTCGTTGTTCATCGGGCAGAAAAAGCGAACCGCAGTGTCGGGCGAGATAATGGGATTCGTGTTTTGCGGACGCACGAACCGCGTCCATGCCCAGGCCGGGGAGGCTTCGGAAGAAGCGGTCGTTGCCTGTTTCTGTGTACCGCAGGCCGTGACGAGAAGACATCCGGCAGCGAAGAGCAGAGATTGATTAAACTTTTTCATCGATATAAGTCTGTTAATGGATGGTTGGTATTCTCCGGGCGGAGAAGAAACAAATGAAGGCCGACACTTTATTCAAATGACGGCCTTCATAAGATATTCAGTTACAAGAACTATTCAGCAGAGATCACTGCATCAGGATAGTCTGTCTTGTACACGACATCGTTTCTGGAAAGCGTACCCTCATATTCGTAAGGCTCGGTAATTTCCGGATCGGTGTATACATCCACATACTTGTAGTGTGTGTGGAACACCGTCATACGGTTGAGCTTACGAGAGTCGGTAGAGTTCTGCGTGAACTTGAACTTGTAATTAGCCTCAATCGGCTGGAAGTTCGGATTGGTGGGCGATTCCATCGTAATCGTGCTGTCGGCATTCATCGTCATCTTCACGACAAACTCAGAATGATGCTTGGTGTCGCGCTCGTATGAACCGGCATACATGTAGCACTCCTTGTTCGAGATCGCATAGACCTGCTTACCGGAGACCTCGCCCGTGTAGGTGATGTTCTGGTAGCGTGAACCAATCTTCTTCTTATAAATAGCCGTCAGCGTTCCTGTTCCGGAGTAAGATCCCGACCAGTTGTTCACCAAGTTGATGAGGTACAGCGCGCGTGAATACTTCGAAGGGCCTACAACCTCGCCATCGGAAGAGGCTATCTTGATAGGCAGCACGTACTGGTCGTAAATGCTATAGTTGGTGGCCAGATTCGTCATGTCAACCGTCACGGTTGCAGCCGCATTCAGCTGCCCTGCCGGGATGACATAAGAGGTCTTGTCGAACTGATAGCAATCGGCCGGCAGGATGGTGTAATAAGCTGCCGAATCGTTCTTGTTCTTATCGAAGTTATAATCTTTCAGCGTATCGGGGTCTACAGCCAAGGTCACATTGATGTCCTTGTTGTTGCCCGTAGAACCGTTCACGCCAAAGGGCACATTCAGATTCACCGTGTTCTGCTCGGTAAGGTTCATGGCCAGATTACCCTGCCAGCCGTTCTTAAGCAAATACGTGTATTTGGTGAACAGCTCGTAATTCAAGTCATCAGAGCAGGATGTGGTGGTAAATAATATCAGCAGCGCTGGAACCAGGCCACAGAATATTCTATAAATATATTTCTTCATAATTGTCATTCGTTATAAAATTACCAACCTGGATTCTGGGTTAAGTTTACATTCCTCTTCATTTCTGTAGTTGTAAATGGCCAGAGATACATCTTGCGGATAAATACCTTCGGAACCTGGGTGACAGCGGTCTCCTTGTAGAATGACTGCTTGCGCGTGGTTTCATTGGTGATATTGATGTTGCAGCCCATGAAAGACTGGTTCTCCTCTACCTCGGCATCCTTCCAGCGGCGCAGGTCGTAGTAACGGAAGGCGTTCTCGCCGAAGAGCTCTACCTGACGCTCGCGCTTCAGGAAGGTACGGAAGTTGTCACGGTTGCTGTAGACGTCGTCGCTATAGTCGGGCAGTCCGGCACGTACGCGGATGGGCTTGATGCAGTCGTGCATGGCAGCCACGTCACGCGAAATGGTCACGGGCTGGTTGTTGAACGTGGCCATCTCGTAGCTCTTGGTGAGCTCGTTCATAGCCTCGGCATAGATGAGCAGCACCTCTGCATAGCGGATGGTGTTCTCCGTACGCTTCATGCGGGTACCACCTGTTGCCCAGGAATCCTCGTCACTCGTAAACTTATAGCAGCCGATACCCGACAAGGGGATACCGTCTTCATTGAGTCCCTGCTTGCCGTCGGTCTGTTCACGATAGTACCAAGCCTGCTGGTTGCGGTAAGAAGACTCACTGGCACTGGAGCAGATCCACTTGCGGCCGTTATAGGCAATGGACGCATAGAAACGGGGCTCACGATGGACATACTGCTTGGAGACGTTGGTCGGCAAAACCATATTGCCACCATTGTACTGGCCTTCGGAGCTAACCGTGAAGCCTTCCGCCGTATAATAGCCGCTGGCCTTGCCCTCGGCAACGGTCTCGCCGTCGTCCATGCCATAGGCATTCACCTGCTTCAGAGACACACCCATGGTGTTGCTTCCCTTCAGAGAGCGGGGCATGCTCTGGTCACTCCAGTTCTCCGCATAGGAATAGCCGCTCTTGGTACGGGTGAAAATCAGCTCGGGATTCTGAGAAGCCTTGATGGTTCCGTCGAAGAGGGACTTATAAGACAGGTAAGGGTCTACGTCCTTCCATCCATCGGGGAAGTTCTTGTTGGAATAGTCGGCATTGTAAGGCGGACGCATATACGACAGGGTATCGGTACCCATAGGCGCAACGGTATAAAGCTTATACTGCTTCAGGTCGATGACATCCTTGGCGGCGGCGGCGGCACGGGCCCATTTCGACTCGTCATAGGTCTGCGGAACCAGCTTGTTGCCATGATTGTCAACCACGTCGAAGAGATCGGTGTTACCGTTCATCAGCGGACTGGCAGCCCAGAGCAGCACGCGGGCACGAAGGGCCAGGGCAGCGCCGCGGGTGGGACGGCCGATATTGCTGGACGTACGGGTAAGCGGCAGCGAACGGGCGGCCAGCGTCAGGTCGCGGTCGATAACGTTCACCACAGAGTCTACGCTGACACGCGGCAGAGACAGCGTCTGGTAAGGGAGGTTCACGTCGAGGCCGGATTCAGGCACCACGGGGATGGGACCGAAGTGGCGGAGAAGGGCCCAGTAAGAGTAAGCACGCAGAAAACGGGCCTGAGACTTCATGTCCGCGATCTCAGACAGGGTCAGCTCGGGACAGCGGTCTACGTTATTGATAAAGGTAGAGTTCTTGCGCACGCACTCATAAGCTTTATACAGCAGGTTGCTGCTATAGTCGTTATTGGTAGACGCGCTGTAGTTACCGTTCTGCCAGTCGCGGCTTCCCTCCATGATGACATCATCACTCATCCAGGCCGGATTGTTGGCGTTGTCGGTGTAGCAGGTCTCGGTGATCTGATCAAGCGGCTCGTAGGCATTCGACTGCCAACCCTCTACGTAAGTACGTTTGGCAAAAGCCGAGTCGAGCGTCAGCTGATCATAGAAATATTTGTCCACGTTCAGGTAGTCATTGCACGATGTCATGGTGATGGTCATGCTGGCACCGACGAACAGGAGCACTAATTTATATATCTTTTTCATGTCTGTCGTTATATTAAAGAGTGAAATTAACATAGAACGAGAAAGTGCGGCTGATAGGATAAGCAGTACCACTCTCATTGTTGCCTTCCGGATCCCACCACTTGAACGGGCTCCAGGTAAACAGGTTCTCACCAAGGAATCCCAGACGGACCTGCGTCATGTGCAGCGGCTGCAGCACCTTGCGGGGAACATCGTAAGTAACTTCCACATTCTTCAGACGGGTATAAGCGCCGTTCTTCATCCAGAACGTAGAGGCACGGTTGTTGTTGGAATTGTTGGTATAGGTCAGGCGCGGCCAGGCGGCATTCGGATCTTCCGTTGCCGTGGTACCGGAAATCTCAGAAGAAATCCAGCGGTTACCGTTCACCATCTCCATCAGAATGTTACCTGTGGCACCATCGTGGAAGGCGTGAGGGCCACTGCCGCCTACGAAGAAGGTTCGCTTGCCGGCGCCCTGAAACAACATGCTGAAGCCCCACTGTCTGTAAGACACGCTGAGACCGGCACCGTACATCATGCCTGGTGTGTTGGAATAGCCGATGGGCACGATATCATCATCATTGATGACACCGTCACCGTTCACGTCCTTGTACTTGATGTCACCGGGCTGGATATCGAAGTTCGCGATGGCCGACTGGTCAGGGCTGGATTGGATGTCGGCCTTGTCCTTGAAGAGGCCAAGGGCGATGAGTCCACGGGTCTGTCCATAGCGGAAGCCCTGGGTCATCTTATACCAGAGCTCGTTGGCTGCCTCATCGTAGTTGGTAATCTTCTGATTCTGGTAGGTCATGTTGGCGCGGATGGTGTAGTTCACCTCACCGATATGGTGACTGAAGGCGATGTTGCCGTCGAAACCGGTAGAGCGCATGCCACCCATGTTGGCCATTGGCGTCTGATCGGCCAGACCTGTAGACAACGGCATCTGGCTACGCGTCATGTAGATATCGTTACGCACGTCCTTGAAGAAGTCGATGGTACCGCTGAACAGGTTCTTGAAGATCTGCCAATCGAAACCTAAGTTCCACTTGCGGGCAATCTCCCATGTCAGGTTCGGTGTACCGATAGTCGTGATACGGTAGCCCCCGATAAAATTGGTGTCGTCCTGGCCGTAAGCATAGCTACCACTGGCATCCATAGAAGAGATCAAGGTGATGTACGGGAAGCGCGTATTACCGAGATTGTCGTTGCCGACCTCACCCCAGGAAGCGCGGACCTTCAGGTTCTCCAGCCAGGGCAGATTCTCCTTGACAAGAGGCTCCTCTGAAATCACCCAGCCTACAGATGCTGCCGGGAACCAGCCGAACTGCTTGCCATGCTGGAAGTTCTCTGAACCGGTATAGCCCAGATTGAACTCTGCAAGGTAGCGGTCGGCGTAGGAATAACGTATCTGACCGGAATATGCAAGGTTACGGTGAGGGATGGAGTTGATGATGCTCTTACCCAGATTGGTATCGGCTGTTTCCTGGGCGTAAACCATGGCCATACCATACACACGGTGCTTCTCAGCAAAGAGACGCTCGTATTCCATCTTGGCCTGCATATAGTAACGGCGTGTACCGGTAGTAGAGGAAGCCTGAGACATCAGCGCCTCTTTACTCTCGCGTTTCAACACAAGGTTGCCATAAGAGTCACGGGCACTCAAAGCACTCCAGAGCTCAGGCTGTTTGCTACGTATAATCTGATTGTAATTATAGGTATCGAAGGCGAAAGTACCCGAAAAGCTTAGACCCTTGGTAACAAAGTCCAGTTGCTGGTCAACGGTCACGTTGCTCTCCATCTTGTTCTGCCAGATGGTCTGGTAACCGGTCTGCGTAAGCAGGAACTCCGGCGTCTTGATACCATTGACAAGAGGCCACTGGCCACTCGACCACTTACGCGGGGAAGACAGCGGAGTGTACTTGGAGAAAGAAGCCCAGATGTCATCAGCTGTTGAGCCCGGCTTGGTCTGGTTGATCATATAGTCGTTGATACTTACCGTCAGCTTGGTCGTACGCGTAATGTTCATCACGGAGTTGGCACGCACCTGATAACGCTTATAGGTAGAGTTGGTGTTGTACTTGTTCTCAGAACTGTGTGTCTTGTAGATACCGTCCTCACTGTAGTAAGAGCCGCCCACGTAATAAGTGGCGGCATCACCACCACCGGTGAAACTCATCTGTGCACGGAACTGAGAGGCGCCTTTCTTCAGCATCAAGTCCTGCCAGTCCACATTTGGATAGAGGTCGGAGTCCAGGCCATTCTTGATGATGTCCATTTCCTGATCACTATAGATTGGCGACTGGTAACGGGTCGCACGCGCTTCGTTGGCCAGTGAGGCGTACGTATAAGCGTCAGCATAGTTGGGCAGCTTGCCGGTAGCATTGTAACCGTAAGTCAACTTACCCTGGATACGGATCTTACCGGTGTCACCCTTCTTCGTAGTGATCAGGACAACGCCGTTAGCACCGCGCTGGCCATAGATGGCGGTAGCGGAGGCATCTTTCAAAACAGAGAACGACTCGATGTCTTCAGGAGAGATCTCATTGAGACCACGCTCAACACCGTCGACCAGAACAAGGGCACTGCTGCTGGCACCGAAGGTAGAGATACCACGAATCCAGAACTCGGACTGGTTCTCACCTGGCTCACCGGAGAGCTGCTGGGCAATGATACCCGGAACGACACCGGCCAGAGAGTTGGTCAGGTTACCGGAAGGCGCATTGAGCTGTTTCACGTCGACTGTGGTGAAAGCGCCCGTCAAGGTCTTCTTCTTCTGAACACCGGCAGCGGTAACGACCACTTCATCGATCTTATGGGTTTCCTCGGCCAACACAATGACCAGGTTATTCTTATCCTTAATCTTTACGACAGGTAATTCCTGAGAAGTAAAGCCGATGTAGTCCACCCGCAGAACCTCATAAGGGCCCGTCTTGATCTTGAACTTACCATTTACGTCGGTTGTGGATCCCAGACCGGGCTGGTTCTTTACGGTAACATTGGCACCGATAATCGGTTCACCGCTCTTATCTTGAACAACACCCTGCACTTGCACTGCATTGTCTTGAGCAAACGCAACAGCCTGCACAAAGCAAAGGAGCATGAATAGCAAATATTTCTTCATGATGTAATGTATGTTTTATTATTCAACAACGATTTTACGAATGAGGGCGTTATAACGGTCAGCTACGATAATAGACTGGTCATCAAGTACGGTAAGGCCTTCGGGACCATTAAACAGAGCTGATTCAGGCGTGCCATCCTTGTAACCGCTGGTTCCACCCTGACCGGCATAGAGAGTGACCTCCTTGGTCACGCAGTTGATGCGGCGGACGCAGTGGTTGTCGCGGTCGGCAATGTAGAGATAGCCGTCTTCATCGAAGTCCCCGGCTGAAGGGGTATTGAACAAGGCCGCGCCACCGATACCGTTCTGATAGCCAGAAGAACCGGCGACACCGGCAACGAGTTCATCGGTAGAGCCGAGCGAACGGGTAGCGGGATCATAAGGTGTACGATAGATGCAGTGAAGACCCTTCATAATTTCATAAAGATACTTACCGTCCTTACTGAAAACCAGGCGCATTTCCTGGTTGCTCTTGTTGTCTACGGTACGCAGTTGAGTGTAAGCAGTCTGTACACTCTTGGCCGTCGGCTCATAGCGATAGAGCTTACCATCGTAGTTGTTGCTGAAAATAACATCACCGTTCACAGGATTTACGGCCAGACCGGTAAACACCATAAAGGCTATATTGTCGGTCTTAATCAGAGGAATAGGTGTCAGGAATCCATCTGTACGGCTTAAGGCGATGAGTCCACTATGAGAAGCATCGCAGTTATCGCTATTGTACATGTGAGTCATGTACAGCGTGTCCTGCTTCAGGTTGAAAGCCATGGCGGTTGGTGACTCAAACGGGCCGCTGTAGTCAGCAACCAATGTTTCCACCGAACCATCCTGCAGACGACGCAGGGAACCATTCTGCTGCGTTCCACGACCTTCGTCAATCTCGTAAATGACACCGTCCTTATCGTGTGTCAAGTACCAAGGACGCTGGAAGACAGCCTGACTGTAGATGCCGTCAGCGATAGGATGAACCACTGACGGGTCATACGTACCGGCAACTGTCGACACATTACGAGAGAACTGATAGCGGAAGATTTTGCTGGAATCGACCAGCAGCTTGGCACTTTCTCCCTGGCCGACATAAAGAGCGACTACGCCGGTATCGGTACGGGCAGGAACAACAGCATACAGGATGTCGTTGTCTACTCCGATAATGGCGGCCTTCTTCCCGTTTACGGTCACCTTCAGGTAACTTGGATCCGTTCCGAGGTTCGTACCTCTGATAATCAACTTAGTTCCAACACCACCGCTATCTGGAGAAAACGACGTAAACGTTGTGGCCTTCGATAGATCGGGAGGCGTCAACGTTTTCTTCATCAAAGCGATGTCATTGTCACTGCAACTGTAACACAGCATTGCTGCACATGCCAGCACTAAAGAACTTTTTAATATTCCCTTCATGGCAATTAATTAATTTATAAATGACTTAGTTATTAATATAATCATATTTTGATTTATAGATACGTGGCTAATGCTTCTGCTTCGTAGCAGATGTTATACTCCGGGTACAAGAATGTCCACCATTAATTTAATTTTCATTTCTGTGAAAGCACGCGATAATTTGTTTTACGATAAGTTTCTGTAGCGATAGACCCCTACGGAATCCCTGACTTACTGATAGAGTAATTCCCTCATACAGTTAACAACAATAAACGTGGCTTCATACAGTTTTTTTTGTACGGCTTTGATAGGCATGTATTTGGGTAATAGAAGGTGGCGCAGGAACAAGTCCCACTCTGCCAACTTTGGTTTTTCTACTCTCAGGGACATCAATAAGGAACGGTTATTTTAGTAGTAATTCCGTTTTAGACGTTCTCTTTGAAATATTAAACCGAGGCAAAGATAAAAGTATTTTTGTTATTTTGCAAGTTTTTAAGTCAATTATATTAACTTTGCACCGATATTTTAACATTAAGGAGACTAAAAAGACGAATATCCTCGCTTTTCTTCTCTGACTAAACCGCAGAGAAGCCGTCATAAAGGGAATGAACCATCCACAGGATGAGAAAAGTCAAATGACCTTTCAACGAAACTCTTCACATTCGGAAACTTAAAAATTTAACATATAAAAAGTAATCATGAACATTAAGAAAAAACTAATTGTCCTGAGCTCCGTGCTTGTCTTCTCTACAATCAGCGCCTCGGCATTCACGCCCAACTTTACGCTGCCTGTTGACACCGTGAAGAAAGACACGGTGAAGAAAGACACCGCAAAGGTGAAAAAAGAAGAGAAGAAAGAAGAGAAAAAGAATGAGTACGACGAACTGATCAAGAAAGGTGGCACCACGCTGAACGGTCTGTTCACCGTGCGCCATATCGAAGACAAATGGTACTATGAAGTACCCGACTCGCTGCTGGGCCGCTATTTCCTGGCCGTCACGCGCTACACCTCCGTACCACAGAACTTCGGAAAGTTCTCCGGCGAGGAGGTAAACGAAGCCACCATCTACTTTGAAAAGCGCGACTCCAAGACGTTGCTGTTGCGCGCCTACGTGCTCTCACAGCTTGCCAATGAGAAGGACAACATCTCCCGAACGCTGAAGGCGTCGACCACAGATCCTATCGTGGGTTCATTTAAAATCATTGGACAGAGTCCGAAGAAAGATAGATACCTCGTTGAGGTGACCTCTCTCTTCAAGAACGACAACAACCTGATGAGCCTTCCAAGCGTCACTTCACAGAGCATGAAGCTCGGCGGATTACAGGGGGACCGCACCTTTATTGACACCATGAAGGTGTTCCCCACCAATATAGAGATTGCCACCACACGTACCTATGGCACTGCCCCAGCCTCGACGCCTGCTTCGCAGAGCGGATCGGTAACCCTAGGCCTCAACACGTCGATGGTTATCCTACCGAAGATTCCCATGCGCAAACGCTTATGGGATGAGCGCGTAGGCTACTTCACTGACCGCATCACCTATTTTAATGATGAGCAGCACAAGACCGACCGCGAGGAAATCATTGCCCGCTACCGCCTGGTACCAAAAGACGTGAAGAAGTATCTGCGGGGCGAGCTGGTGGAACCGGTGAAACCCATCGTCTACTATATCGACCCAGCCACGCCGAAGAAGTGGGTACCCTACCTCATCGCCGGCATCAACGACTGGAACGTAGCCTTCGAGGCGGCAGGCTTCAAGCATGCCATCATCGGCAAGGAGTGGCCGAACGACTCTACCATGAGCGTCGACGACGCCCGCTTCTGCATGCTACGCTACCTGCCGGCAGAGATAGAAAATGCTTACGGCCCGCACATCGTCGACCCCCGGAGTGGTGAAATCGTTGAGAGCCACATCTGCTGGTATCACAACGTGATGAACCTGCTTACCAAATGGTACATGACGCAATGCGGCCCGCTCGACAAGCGTGCCCAGACCATGAAGTTCGACGACAAACTCATGGGCGAACTCATCCGCTTCGTGTCGTCCCACGAGGTAGGCCACACGCTGGGCCTGCGTCACAACATGGGAGCCAGCTCAGAGACTCCGGTGGAGAAACTGCGCGACAAGGCTTGGGTGGAGGCTCACGGCCATACGATGTCCATCATGGACTATGCCCGCTTCAACTATGTGGCACAACCCGAAGACCATATCTCCGAGAAAGGACTCTTCCCACGCATCAACGACTACGACAAGTGGGCTATCAAGTGGGGATACCAGTATCGTCCAGAGTTCAAGGACGAACTACAGGAGAAGAAACAGCTGATGAAGGAGACCACCGAGGTGCTCAAGAAGAACCCTAACCTCTGGTTTGGCGGCGAAGGCTTCGGCTCTGACCCGCGTTCACAGACCGAGGATCTGGGCGACGACAACGTGAAGGCCAGCGAATATGGTATCAAGAACCTGAAGCGTGTCATCGCGGGCCTGCCCACATGGACCCATCAGGACAACGACCAGTACGATGACTTGAGAGAAATGTACGCAAGCGTACGCGATCAGTTCCAGCGTTACCTCAACCATGTACTAAAGAACCTGGGCGGAGAGTACGTCAACAACATGCCGGGCAGAAAGCCTTACGAGCCCGTCCCTGCCGACAGGCAACGCGAGGTGTTCGGCTATCTGGACCGTCAGATTTTCGATGCACCGCTCTGGCTTTATCCAAGCAACATCGTGGAGAAAACCGGCATAGACCCGAACACTGACATCGAGAACCGGCAGAATATGGCCCTGTCCATGGCTCTGAACGCTTCCATCCTGAAAAGAATCTACGACGAGCAGCTCATCAGTACCCAGGCCTATCATCTCAGCGACTATCTGGGCGACCTCTTCGCCACCGTCTGGAAGCCTCTGGGCAATAGCACGGAGATGGCCGACAAGTGCCGCCGCTCCCTTGAGCGCAGTTATCTTGACAACCTCAACACCATGCTCAATCCCAACGATGCCGACCACCGGGCCAATACACAAGCTTACAACTCAGACGCCATGCTCTACGTGCTCGGCAATCTCGACAAGGTGGAGCAATTTGTACGGGCACAGGCAGCCACGGCAGCCGACATCAACCAGCTGCACTACAAGACGCTCCTCGAGCAAATCAAGTTGATCAGAGACCGGAGGACAACCGTGAAATAAAGCCTCTCCCCACCCTCCCTGAAAGGAGAGAGAAAGACCGCTAACGCCTTTGAGAAAGGAAGTTCATATATGCTAACAGATGAGGTAGATGAAACAGACATCTACCTCATCTGCATTAAATCAGTCTGGTCATATACATACAAAGCAAGCCCTGCTCTTCCTCGACACCTTGGGTGTATATATCAGATACTTCTTCCGTATCCGTGAAAACTATTTTGCAGAAATCCGCACCATCACCTCTCGTTTTTCTGGATTCTCCCGCGACTTCATTGAACAAAAAGAGAACCGGCGCCGAGGTTTCCCGGAAAGGTCGACGAGTGGCCGTTCACTCACCTCATATTGTTCCTTCCCTTTCCTTTTTCTCTCATTTATTTCTGCAAACCGATTTTTATGTCTATCTTTGCGCACAATAAAAGCAATGTGCTGTCGGCACACGGTCCGACTGTTCTCTTAGCCACTTCACAATGAAAGCATCTTCTTTACCAAACCCCACACCCGGTCCGCAGCAAGAACTGGTCACAGGCACCAAGGCACGCATCGACGAACTGGACTTTCTAAAGTTCGTCTTCATCATACTGATGATTACGTTCCACCTGGTCTACATCGGCAACAGCTATCCTTACGCCAAACAAATCGTCTACACGTTCCACATGCCTGCTTTTCTGGTCATCTCCGGTTATCTGGCTAACATTGGCAAGAAGCCGACGGCTTTCCTGCGTGCCATGCTCTGGCTGTTCATCCCTTATGCCGTCATGGAAAGCGGCTATACCATCATGGCGTCGCTATTGCCCATACGGGAACATATCGACCACCTGACGGCAACCCTCCTGATAGAAAAGATATTGGTTCATCCCATGGGCCCGTACTGGTATTTCCACACGCTCATCCTTTGCAGCCTCATCTACTATGGCGTCTTCCATGCCCTTCGCATCAACCGTCTCTCACGGTTTATCATCATCGGGCTGCTCTACTATCTCTGTGCCTACATTCTTCACATCGTCTCCTTCTACTGTACCGCCTACTTCCTGGCAGGCGCGATGATACGTCAGAGCGGAGAGAGCTTTCTGCGCGTGGTACGCCCGTCGTGGCTTTCCATCCTTCCCGTGGTCATCATGGCCTGCTATCCACAGAACCTCGACAAGGGCACCATGGCCGGCATGGTCATCGTCTACCTGGTGATGAGCTTCTGCCTGTCCGTCTTCTGTCTGGTCAAGGGCAGGCTGCGCAGGTTCTCGCTCGCCATCGGCCGCAACACGCTCATTCTACTGCTTTTCTCCCCTATCTTCACGCTACTGTCAAAGTACTTCCTCCCCTATCTGAGTTTCGACCCCACAGGAATGGTCTTCCTGATCGTAGCGCTGGCGTTTACGCTGACCGGCTGCTTCGCCATAGCCCGCGTCATGGATCGGCTGGGCTTATCGCGCTACTTCTTCGGCAAACACACCGTGATACAATAGCTGTATTCTTCCACGCCCGCCCAGAGTTCACCGTCGGGCAATAAGAGATGAAGGGGCTTTTCAAACATTCGGGAAATCACAATCCGGAAGACGGTGTGAAGCAAAACATCCGTTCTTCTTTCTTGAGCTTATCCGTATAAATAAGGTAAGCGATGATAACAAGCCATAAGACTGGAAGGGCTATCAGGGCCGCAAGCATGCGATTACGGGGGGGACGAGCACGACCGGTCTGCAGGTCTTCCAAATGGGGTTATCGATAGTGAAGGGAATCGGCTAAAGGGGTATTTCCGGCGGCCTTTGCCGCTGAAAATACCCCTTTAGCCACAACAGGAGCCCCTATCGGAGACGATAGAAGACACTACTGTTTTTCTTAATCGGCAATCTGCTATTGCAACAGTTGCACGGCTTTCTTCACAATGGGATTACTCTCATTGATAATCTGAAAATACTCACTCATATCCCACAGGTCGCGGGCCACCAGAGCTTTGAGCTGCAGGCGCAGCGTGAGCAGCGTCTGTTGCAGTTCCTTGTCGTCTTTCGCCTTCACCTTCTGTTTCTCCCCTTCTTTCAGGACGTCGTCAATGAGTGACTGCGGCACCTGGTAGTTGCGGTTGAAATCATCGAATGAGGCATATTGCGAACGAAGTTTCTTGCGGTTGTTGTCAACGTATTTCAAGTTGGCATTGATGATGATACTGCGCGCGGCAAGTTGTCGGTGCAGGGGGGTGTACTGCGTGGTATCGAGCGGAACGAAATAATCGGGCATGATGCCACCACCACCGTAGACTACGCGGTGCTTGCGGAGCGTATAGTATTTGAGCGAATCGGCATAGTGGATGCTGTCGGCGGAATAGAGCTCGCCGTGCTTAAAGCGGTTATCCAAGTCATCGGCATAGTCCTTGCTGTCGCCTTTCACGTAAGGTTTCTGGATGCAACGACCCGACGGCGTATAGTAATGGGCTATCGTGAGGCGCATCATGCTGCCGTCGGGGAACTCGATGGGACGCTGCACGAGACCCTTTCCAAACGAGCGGCGACCGACCACCTGTCCGCGGTCCTGGTCCTGCAAGGCTCCAGTTACAATCTCGGCAGCCGAAGCAGAATACTCGTTAACCAGTACCATCACCCTGCCATCAAGCAGTTTGCCGTTGCCTTTGGCACGGTATTCCTGACGCTCTGCGTTGCGGCCCTTGGTATAGACGATGAGATCGTTCTTCTGCAGAAACTCGTTGACGATCTCTATGGCAGCCTGCATATAGCCGCCGCCGTTCTCCTCGAGGTCGAGGATAAGGTCGCGCATGCCCTGCTGCTTCAGGGTATTCACGCACACCATAAACTCATCGTAAGTGGTGGCGCCGAAGCTACCGATGCGGATGTAGCCTATCTTCGGACGAATCATATAGCTGGCGTCGATGCTCTTCACGGGTATCTTGTCGCGGACAACCATGAAGTACTGCGTCCGGGCAATGCCACGGCGCACGACACCCAGTTTCACCTTCGTACCTTTCGGGCCCCGCAACCGCTTCATGATGTCTTCCTTCGACATCTTCACGCCTGCAATGACGGTATCGTTGACCGACACGATGCGGTCGCCGGCCAAGATGCCCACCTTCTCCGACGGCCCGTTGGTCACCGGCTGGATGACGAGCAGCGTGTCCTGCACCATGTTGAACTGCACTCCGATGCCCTCGAAGGAGCCCTGCAGCGGCTCGTTCATGTCCTTGGTCTCCTTCACCGTGGTGTAGGAGGAGTGCGGGTCGAGTTTCTCCAGCATGCCGCGGATGGCATCCTCGACGAGCTTCGGCTCATCTACGGAGTCCACATAGAGGTTACTGATAGCCATTTCGGCTACCTGCAATTTGCGAATGGGGCTGTCGTCGCCCAAATTCAGATGCA